>CAACXC010000048.1_pt1 | contig 55937 bp, 57 predicted proteins | sample 2275831 | NCBI WGS metagenome assembly CAACXC01 (sample SAMEA5312476, study PRJEB27640) | indoor metagenome | biome: indoor environment; feature: uncontrolled; material: tiles wood | place: Germany | collected 2014-07-07
GCAAGAATGGCTTTTAATTCATCGATATAAGCGCTTAATTCCTGATATTCTGCTTCAATCTTATCGCGTTCAAGACCTGTCAGACGACGGAGACGCATATCCAGAATCGCCTGTGCTTGACGTTCTGATAAGCTGTAGTTTGACTGCAGACTATTCATTGCCTGCTGATCAGTTTCAGAAGAACGAATCAATGCGATAATTTCATCGATGTGGTCCAGTGCAATGCGCAGACCTTCCAGCAGATGCGCACGGTCTTCTGCCTTCTTCAAGTTGTAAATGGTACGACGACGAATGACTACTTTTTGATGTTCAAGATAGTAGTAAAGCATCTGTTTTAAGTTGAGCACTCTCGGTTTACCGTCAACAAGTGACAGCATATTCATACCAAATGATGTCTGCAGCGGTGTCAGTTTATACAAGTTATTTAAGATGACATTGGCATTCGCGTCACGACGCACATCCATGACGATACGGACGCCTTCTTTCAGACTTGTTTCATCACGTAAGTCCGTGATACCATCCACTTTCTTGTCGCGGACCAATTCAGCAATTTTCTCAACTAGCTTCGCTTTGTTGACCTGATAAGGAATTTCAGTGACAATAATCGTTTCTTTGCCGTTTGGACGTGTTTCAATCAGCGTTTTTGCACGCATCATCACAGAGCCACGACCCGTTTCATAAGCACGGCGGATCCCACTGCGACCTAAGATCAGTCCTGACGTCGGAAAGTCCGGCCCATGAATATGATCCATCAGCTCTGATACAGTGATGTCAGCATTATGACTCAGTGCCAGCACACCATCGATCACTTCATTCAAGTTATGCGGCGGAATATTCGTCGCCATCCCTACCGCAATCCCTGAAGCACCGTTGACAAGCAAATTAGGGAAACGCGCAGGAAGTACTACCGGCTCACGTTCATTGCCATCATAGTTATCAGCAAAATCAATCGTATCTTTGTTAATATCACGCATCAATTCCATCGCAATTTTTGACATACGGGCTTCTGTATAACGCATCGCTGCCGCGCCGTCGCCATCCATTGAACCGAAGTTACCTTGACCATCCACCAGCGGATAGCGGTAACTGAAATCTTGTGCCATACGGACCATCGCCTCGTATATCGATGAGTCTCCATGCGGGTGATATTTACCCATGACGTCACCGACGATACGTGCGGATTTTTTGTATGGCTTATCAGATGTCATTCCTTGATCGTTCATACCGTATAAAATACGGCGGTGAACCGGCTTCATTCCATCTCTGACGTCAGGAAGCGCCCGTGATACGATAACGCTCATTGCGTAATCAAGGAATGATTCACGCATTTCTGTACTGATATTCCTATCTTTTAATCGTTCTGTATTCTCTGCCATCAAGGCGCCTCCTATACATCTAATGTCGCGTATTCAGCATTTTCCTCGATAAAATGACGACGGTGTTCTACTACATCACCCATCAGCATTTCAAAGGTTTCGTCTGCTTCAATTGCATCTGTCAATGTGACTTGCAGCATGCTTCTGTTTTCCGGATTCATCGTTGTTTCCCAAAGCTGATCAGCATTCATTTCACCCAGCCCTTTGTAACGTGCGAGCTGAATCTTCGGTGTCGGACTTAATTCTGTTCTCAAAATATCAAGTTCACGGTCATTATAGACATAATATACTTTTTTGCCTTGTTCCACTTTGTATAACGGTGGCTGAGCGATATATATGTAACCCGCTTCAATTAACGGCCGCATGAAACGATAGAAGAACGTCAATAATAACGCACGAATATGTGCACCATCGACATCGGCATCTGTCATAATGACAATTTTGTGATAACGGGCTTTTGAAATATCGAATTCCCCGCCGATTCCTGTACCCATTGCGGTAATCATAGAACGTACTTCGTTGTTACTGAGAATTTTATCTAGTCTTGCTTTTTCAACGTTTAAAATTTTACCGCGCAACGGTAGAATCGCCTGCGTTTTAGAATCACGGCCGGATTTTGCTGAACCACCCGCAGAATCACCCTCTACGATGTACAGTTCGCTCTCTTCCGGAGATTTACTTGAACAGTCAGCGAGTTTGCCAGGCAGACTGCCGACATCAAGAGCAGTTTTACGTCGTGTGACTTCTCTTGCCTTCTTCGCAGCAAGACGGGCACGTGACGCCATAATTCCTTTGTCTACGATGATTCTAGCCACTTGAGGATTTTCGTACAAGAAACGCTCAAAATGCTCGGTAAATAAGCTGTCTGTAATTTGACGAACCTCTGTGTTACCGAGCTTCGTTTTTGTCTGACCTTCAAATTGCGGCTCGCCGTGCTTAATAGACACGACTGCCACCATTCCTTCACGAACGTCTTCTCCGATCAGTTTTTCTTCGTTCTCTTTAATCAGCTTATTTTTAGTCCCATAGTTATTGATGACACGTGTCAATGCACGTTTAAAGCCATCTTCATGAGTGCCGCCTTCATACGTATGAATATTATTCGCATACGATAATAAGTTAGTCGCATAGCCGGTATTATATTGGATTGAGATTTCCACTTCTACGTCAGTTCGCGAGGCATGAATATAAATCGGTTCAGGGAATAATACTTCCTTTGATTTATTCAGCAGCTCAACGTATGATTTAATCCCGCCTTCATAAAAGTAATCATCGCTGATCACTTGTTCTTCATCGCGTTCATCAACGATTTCTATACGAATTCCTTTATTCAGAAAAGCAAGTTCTCTAATACGTTTTTGCAGTATTTCATAGTCGTATTGTGTTGTTTCTGTAAAGATAGATTCATCTGCCTTGAAGCGAATAGTTGTTCCGGTGCGATCAGTGTCTCCTACCACTTTTAAATCAAAGGCAGGAACCCCTTGATGATACGCTTGATGATGAATTTTACCGTCTTTATGTACATATACTTCAAGTGTTGAAGACAATGCATTAACAACCGAAGATCCTACACCGTGAAGTCCGCCTGATACTTTGTAACCGCCGCCGCCGAACTTACCACCGGCGTGCAGGACAGTCAATATGACTTCAACCGCAGGACGCCCCATTTTTTCATGCATATCAACTGGGATGCCTCGTCCATTATCTATCACTTTAATCCAGTTATCTTTCTCGATGATGACTTTAATATGATCTGCAAATCCAGCCAGCGCTTCATCGATACTGTTATCTACAATTTCCCAGACAAGGTGATGTAGACCTCTTGATGCTGTAGATCCAATATACATACCCGGACGCTTACGTACCGCTTCTAATCCTTCAAGTACTTGAATCTGCTCGGCACCGTACTGCTCTAAATTATTTTCCAAAGATAGTCACCTACTCTTTAATTAGTTTGAATGTGTCCGTGATCGACATAGAAAAGCTTGGCCTGTTCAATGGTTTCATGTTCTATCCCTTCAACAGAAGTCGTCGTCACAAATGTTTGCACTTTATGCTGAATCGTCGTCAGTAGATGTGTCTGTCTCGTTTCATCAAGTTCACTGAGAACATCATCCAGCAGAAGAATAGGATATTCACCTATCTCTTCATTGATTAATTCTATCTCAGCAAGTTTCAGCGACAAGGCTGTCGTGCGCTGCTGCCCTTGTGAACCATAAGTTTGAACATCTACTCCATTGATTGAAAACGTCAAGTCGTCGCGATGAGGCCCGTACAGACTTGCCATCCGTTCGATTTCCTTATCCATCGACTCTGATAATTTTTTATATGTCGCTTCAATCATAGTATCCAGATGATCTTCAAGCTGCAGACTAGCTTGATAATGAATCTGAAGTTGTTCTTTAGATTTTGTAATTCCGCTGTGAATCTCAATAGCCTTTTCTTCCAGCTGGCTGATGAATTGATGCCGTCTCAAAGTCAGTTTGACAGCAAATTCACTGAACTGCTGATTCAATACTTCAAGCATCGTCCGGTCACCTTTCGGATTAACCTTCAACTGCTTCAAATAGTGATTTTTCTGCTTGAGGATACGCTGGAAATTAGAGAGATCACTCAAATATACAGCAGATATCTGTCCGATTTCTATATCAATAAAACGGCGCCTGATCTGTGGACTCCCTTTTACGAGATTAAGATCTTCCGGCGCAAATAGTACAACGTTCATATGGCCGATATACTGAGTCAGCTTACTCTGCTCCAGATGATTGGCCTTTGCTTTCTTACCTTTTGATGATATTTGCAGGGACAGTGGCATCATACCGTGTTTGTAACTCAGCTCCCCTTCGATCAACGCAAAATCTGCACCCCACTTGATGAGCTCTTTGTCATGACTCGCACGATGGCTCTTAGCGAGCGCAAGACAATAGATGGCTTCAAGTAAATTCGTCTTACCTTGAGCATTAGCACCAATGAGCACATTCACTTCATCATGAAACGATAAGGCGACTTGATCATAGTTGCGATACTGGTTAAGTTTTAATGTTTTGAGCTTCATCGGGCAGAAAGATAAGAAATCTTGTACTTACCTTCCCCTTCAATTTCAAGTATATCGTCCTGGTGCAGCTTCTTCCCACGCCGTGCTTCTTCTTCACCGTTTAACAGCACAGGGTTATCCTGTAAATACCACTTCGCCTGGCCACCAGTACCTATAATCCCTTCAGCCTTTAAAAACTGGCCGAGGGTAATTTCGTTGTCAAACTGTACTGTCTTTACCATCTCAGGTTCACTCCTATCCGTCTCAGTCATCATTTAATTATACCTTTTTTCGGCTAAAAAAGCATGTTTTTGAGCCGAAAAAGACACTTTATGACTATAAACCACCCTTCACTTTCAATCTTCGAATCATTTAAAGTAAAAACAAAAAACAGACGGTCAGTTAAACCATCTGTTTCTCAAGTTGCTTATTCATTTGCCGGCCTATTTTACAGGTTTCTTGACGGCAATCATCAACAACGTAATGATCAAAAATGCTGTTCCAGCAAGAAACGGGATTGTGATGAAGCCCGCCCAGTTGATATATTCAACGTTACATGACACGCCACCAACACATGCTTTGATGGGGGCGAATCCTGGTATTTTCTGCTCCATATAATGATAGACGGAGAAGCCAAGCCCGATCATTGAAAATGTCATCACTAAATATTTGAATGGATAAAAGTCATTCAATGCAGCAAAACCAAGAATCACGACAAGGGGGTACATAAGAATTCTTTGGTACCAGCACATCTCACAAGGGACAAAGTTTCTGATCTCCGAGAAATAGAGACTGCCAAGCATGGCAACGATCGCTATTACCCAGGCAATAAAGAAAAATCTGTTATTTTTCTCCATTACTTTTTCGCATCCTCAATCGCTTGTTCAAGAGATTTAATATTTAACTGATCGCTGACTTTTTTACCGTTGATAATGATAGTCGGTGTTTCATTGACCTGGTATGTCTGATAGAGATTGATGTCTTTTTCTACTGCTGCTGATTCTGTTTTGTCTTCAGCGGCTGTAACGACTTGATCAACGTCTTTTATATCAGCTTGTTTGGCTGCTTTTTTCACTACGTCTACAGTCAACCAGTTATCTGTACTTGATGTGTCTGTGTTAGGCTGTGCTTCAAATAAAGCATTGTGGAAATCCCAGTATTTCGTCGGTTCACTTTTTAATACTGCTTCAGCGGCATGAGAGCCTATTAATGATTCATTACCATGAAACGGTGTATTGATGAAGTACATTTTTAAATCACCGTTATCCACGTATTTTTCAACGAGTTTCGGTTGAATTTCCATATCGAAAAATTTACATGCCGGACATTTATAGTCACCGAATTCAATAAGTGTGACCGGTGCATCTTCCTCACCCAGCATCGGCTGTCCTTTGACATCTATCTTGCTGTAATCGGTGCTTGTTTCACCATTCGTAGTTGATGCGGTATTGTCTGACTGATCATCCTTCTGGTTGAATATCACCATCAATGCAATTGCGGCAATGGTAATCAATGCAAGTACCATCGCAAATATCATATTTCCTCTATTTTTCATAACAATCTCCTTAACAAATCAAATTAAAAGTAAAACTAAGATAGTATAAATTTTATACTATCTTAGTTCAATAAACCATAATTTAATCATTACTATTTTGTGACAATATTATTTCATCTGCAAGGCCTGTCGGAAGTTCTTCACAAGACCTTTGCCGTAGCTGAACACACTGCCTTTGTAGACGCGCGCTGCGAGCAGCAGTAATAGCACGATGGTCACGATACAAATGACAATACCGATGATGATTGGTAGATCACCTGTTTCTTGAGACAGCGTGCGGAGCAGCATGACCATCGGCGTAAAGAAAGGAATATAGCTGCTGATTTTTACAAGTGTCGTGTCTGGATTTCCCAGACTGAATATCGCAATGTAAAACGCTGCAATATTCAGGAACGTAATCGGCATCACTGCCTGACCGATATCTTCAACCCGGTTTGTCAATGCTCCGACAATCGCAGAGATACTAATATTGATCAGAAGACCAAGCAGCAGGAAGATGACTGCATAGACAATAATACGCGTTGTCTCTCCAGAATATTTTAGTCCTAGCTCTTTGATCAAGTCGTTTAAATCAAATAAATAGATACAGGCGGCTATCGTCAATCCGAGCATCACAATTTGAGTCAGTGCGACAGCAATGATTCCTATAATTTTAGCCATAATATGATTGACCGGCGATACACTTGTCACAATCATTTCAATAACCCGTGATGATTTCTCCATCGCGATATCTGTCGCTGCCTGCGATCCATAATTAATCGTAATGAAGAAGATCAGGAACACACCGATATAAACAATCATAGTATTTAACCCTTTAACATCTTCATTTACATTTTTACCGCTGTCGGACAACACTTTGTTTTTGACTTCTGCCTGAGCGGTCAGCTTGTTGACATCATCTGCGGACAAATTCAATGATTGAGCTGCCTTATTGCTCTGAAGACTTGTGACGACAGCCTGCACCGGAGCAAGTTCTGATTCCCCGGCATCATTTTTCGTATAGACTTCTGCTTGTATTTGGTCGCCGGATTCCGTCAAGTGGATGAGACGTTCGTAATCTTCATCTTTAACGCCTTGTTTCCCTTTTGACAGCGACATTTTTTTGAGATTCAGCTCTTTGTCAGTCTGCTGATAGGCAGTGATAAAATTATCCTGAAGTGACTCACTGCTGCTTGAGACAGCTGTCATCTCATCTTCACTGTTATCAAAGAAATCAATGATTCTATCCATATTGCTGAGTCCAATTAAAACAAGCATCAGCAGCAATGTTGTATAGATAAATGAACGGCTGGATACTTTTTTGAAGTAAGTCAGCCAGAATGTTGGAAAAAATTTATTCATGATGACGTCCCACCTTTGCAAGGAAGATATCGTTCAATGACGGTTCTGCTACTTCAAATTTAGAGACGTAGCCGAGCTGTTTGACCGCTTCAAACACATGAGGTGCAACTGACTGGTCATCAACTGTCAGACGGACATCGTTACGATGCTGTTTGAAGTTAATAACACCTGGAATATGACGCAGGTGATTAAAATCATGATCGCCTGAGATAATAATTTCTTTTCTACCGAAATCCTGCTTCACCTGTTTAATATTACCTGAGACGACTGTTTTCCCTTTGTCCAATATGCACACACGGTCACACATCTCTTCAACATGTTCCATACGATGTGAACTGAAGACAATTGTAGCACCGTTATCATTCATTTCTTTGACGGCTGTTTTTAAGAGCTCAACGTTCACTGGATCCAGACCACTGAATGGTTCATCCAGTATAAGCAGCTTCGGGCGATGGATGATGGCACCAATCAGCTGGATTTTCTGCTGATTTCCCTTAGATAAGGATTCTATTTTCTTGTTAACATTTTCTGGTACTTCAAAACGATCGAGCCAGTATTTTAACTCCTGGGTAACTTGCTGACGTGTCATCCCTTTCAGCTGTCCGAGATAATTAATCTGCTCATATACTTTGAGCTTAGGATTTAATCCTCGTTCTTCTGGAAGGTAACCGATGTCATCGGTCACTGTGTAATCTATAGGTCGTCCGTTGTAAGTGATAGTACCTTCAGTTTTCTCAAGAAGTCCGAGTATCATGCGAAAAGTCGTTGTTTTTCCTGCGCCATTTCCCCCGAGAAATCCCAGCATTTCATGTTCAGGGACTTGGATGTTTAATCGATCGACTGCAGTAAATGTTCCAAATTGCTTTGTTACATTATTTAGATTCAGCATTGAGAGTCCTCCTTTTCTACTCAATATTAACAATGCTATAAATATTTTACAAACCAAAACAGGACGCATGACTTGTAGTCATACGTCCTGTTAATAATTGTGATTAATAAGTTCTGATCGGCAGGATCAGTTGAACGACATTTTCATCATCTTTCGGTTTTAAGATAAAAGGTCTCATCGTACCAAAGAATTCAACTGTGACCTCGTCATTATCAATAGCTTTTAACGCATCCATCATATACTTAGAGTTGAATGAAATCTTCAATCCCTGGCCTTCAAAAGCTGAAGTGCCTACGCCTTCTTTGACAGTACCAATTTCAGGAGAAGTCGATGACAGTTCGACGTGATTCTGGTCAGCTGACAGTTTAATGACATTATTACCTCCTTCACGTGCTAACAATGAGGCACGGTCAATCGCATGGAAGAAGTCTCCGTTGTTAATTGCCAGTGATGTTTCATAGCTTTCTGGGAACAGGCGTGATGTATCAGGATAATTTCCTTCAAGCAGTCTTGAGATAAAGTTCACGTGACCGACTTTGAACAGCACTTGATTAGATGCAAAGAAAATATCGATAGTTTCATCGTCATCGCTGATGATCTTGTTAAGTTCACTTAATGCTTTGCCCGGAATGATGGCATTGATATTGTCCACAGTTGCATTTTCGAGTTTCAGGCGGCGCAGCGCCAATCTATGTGAATCTGTTGCAGTACAGACGAGTTCTCCATCTTTAATCAGCCAGTTAACACCAGTTAACACTGGGCGTGTTTCTGAGGTGGACACAGCAAAATTAGTCTGTCTAATAATATTTTTCAATACTTTAATAGGCAATGTCATTGAATCTTCTTCAGACACTTGAGGAAGTAATGGATATTGCTCAGGATCGAGACCAGATACATTAAATTCAGACTGTCCTGATGTAATCTTTGCCTGGAACTGACTGTTTGTTTCAATGGTCACCGTTGTAGAAGGTAATTTTTTTATGATATCTACAAAGAAACGGCCGGGTAGTACGATAGATCCTTTGTCTTCGATTGAGACGACTTCTTCATGATTGATTTCTGCTGGAATAGTGATCTCAATCGATACTTCTGAATCAGAACCTGTCAATAACAGCTTGTTATCAGAGGCATCAATTTTGATACCTGTCAGAATAGGTAATGTTGTTCGTGGTGAAATGGCTTTTAATGTGTCATTTAGCTGTGTGATGAAATAATCTCTTTGAATGGTAAATTTCATAATAGGAAAAACTCCTTATCGTCGTTATATATATATTATATTATATCTTTTAAAATCGTAGTAATAGTAATAGGGACTGTGAATAGGTGGATAACCGCCATGAGCGCATAGCAGTCAAGATATCCACATGTGTATAAGTTGTTTGTAACTAAAACATGTTCATCCCCATTATCCACAGGTTAGCCGGTAATCTCTTTTTCAAGATTAGCTATCTCTTTTTCAAGGGTCGCATCATGCTCAAGCTGATTTTTGATTTTCTCGTGTGCATGGATCACTGTTGTATGGTCCCGGCCACCGAATTCTTCACCGATTTTTGGCAATGAATAGTCCGTCAGCTCACGTGCAAGATACATCGCAATCTGTCTAGGAAAAGCGATGGATTTTGTGCGTTTTTTAGCTGTAAAGTCTTCCATTCTGACATTATAAAAAGAACCGACAATCGTCTGTATATCTTGAATGCTGATTTTCTTCGGTTTGCTTGTTGAAATGATATCTTTCAATGCTTCTGCTACAAGATCCGGTGTCAATTCACGCTGCACGAGCTTAGAGTATGCACTGACACGCGTCAAAGCACCTTCAAGTTCTCTAATGTTTGATTGAATTTGACTGGCAATATAGAGCATCGCTTCATTTGGAATTTCAATATTTTCTTCTTCTGATTTTTTGCGTAATATGGCGATTCTTGTCTCCAGATCAGGCGGGGTCACGTCCGTAATAAGTCCCCATTCAAAGCGTGAGCGCAGGCGGTCTTCAAGCGTTGGAATTTCTTTTGGTGCACGGTCACTGGAGATGACAATTTGTTTATTGTTTTGATGCAGTTCATTGAAAGTATGGAAAAATTCTTCCTGCGTCGACTCTTTGCCCGCCAGAAACTGAATGTCATCAATCAGCAGTACATCAACATTACGGTATTTTGATCTGAATTCTTCAGTTTTATTATCTTTGATGGAGTTGATGAATTCATTTGTGAATTTTTCACTTGATGTATAGACGACTTTGGCATTCTCTTTGTGTTCCATGACATAATGGCCGATTGCATGCATTAAATGAGTCTTACCAAGACCAACACCACCATAGATAAAGAGTGGATTATATGCTTTGGCAGGCGCTTCTGCAACAGCAAGTGACGCTGCATGACTGAAGCGGTTTCCACTGCCGATGACAAATGTATCGAACGTATTATCAATGTTCAGTTGATTAGGGAGTATTTCCTGCTCACGGTTTTTGGCAACAGGCTCTGGTTTGATATTTTCGACTACTGCATCTTCTCCGGATATAATTTTCACTTCAAGTTTCTCGCCGATTGTTTCTTCTATCGTATCTTGAATAATCGTCATATAGTTTTTGTTCAGCCAGCTTGCATGAAAGGCAGTCGGTGCCTCGATGACTACAAGATTATTGTTCATTGAAGTGATAGATGTATGGTTGAACCATGTTTCATAACTCGGTGTAGATAATTTTTTTTCGAGATTTTCAAGGACCTTCTTCCAGATAGAATCAATTCCACTCATATTGTGCCTCTTTCTCATTAAAATTTTTTCGGAAGTTATACACAGCATCATACATTGTGTATAATTTTAAGCACAGGGTGTGAATATTTATCCACAATTTATTCACATTGTGTGGATAAATAAATACAAGTGCATAGTTTTTCACACGAAATATAACAAAATATTATCAAATAAATGCAATAATATCAATCAATTTATATAGTTATCCACAAAGTTATCAAAAGTCACAGCACTCTTTATACCAACTTGTGGATTTGTGGGTTACCCGTGAGATGACTGTGAATAGTTCAGACATTCATTTTTAATTATCCACAATTCAGTGAAATTAAGATGTGGATAAGTGTATAACTTTTTTGATGCTTCCATCTTTTTAGTAGTTGCAAGGTGGAATGTAATTTGTTATACTTCAGTAGTTATTGTCAATCACATAAAAAGTGAAACATAGATGAATCAATTTAATAGGAGGTGTCCTAAGTGGTAAAACGTACTTATCAACCAAATAAACGTAAACATAGTAAAGTTCACGGTTTCCGTGCACGTATGAGCACTAAAAACGGACGTAAAGTTCTTGCACGTCGTCGTCGTAAAGGCAGAAAAGTATTATCAGCTTAAGATCACTCTCGCAGTGGTCTTTTTTTTGGTTTAAAACGGGGGTCTCATCTAGTATAATTGTATAAAATGCGGGCCTGGAAGTGAGTGGAGACAGTGGAAAAGAAATATCGAATTAAGAAAAACGAAGACTTTCAGATGATTTATAAGCACGGCAAGTCAGTCGCGAATCGTCAGTTTATCGTCTATCGTTATGATTCCCACACGCAGGATCATTTCAGGCTGGGAATATCAGTGTCTAAAAAGTTGGGAAATGCCGTCGTAAGAAATCGCATTAAACGGTCTATCCGAGAAAGTTTCACAAAACATAAGGAAGATATCATTCCAGCAGATTTTATCGTGATTGCAAGAAAACCAGCCAACGACATGTCTGTAGATGAAATTAACAGCAGTCTTGAACACGTGATGAAAATTGCCAAAGGATTCAATAAACGTATTAAATAGAAGGGGGCTGTGCTTGTGCTGCAGAAAACTTTCACAGGCAGAACAGTAGAAGAAGCGGTTCAGTTAGGGTTAAGTGATATGAATATCACAGAAAACCAAGTGAAAATTGAAGTGATCAATCAAGGGAAAAAAGGATTGTTCGGATTTGGACAGCAGAATGCAGAAGTCAACTTAATCGTTATTGATCCAGTGCTCAAAAAGCTGACCTCATTAGATGAATTAATCACTGCGAAAGAACCTTTTGTTGAGCCGGAAGCTGAACAGCAGGCTGCTGACGATGTACCGGTATTATCAGATGCACGGCGCAGACTGCCGGACAATGCAGAGAAGACAGCAGCTTATGTAGAGGCGATTATTCAATCGATGGGTATTACAGTCGATAGTACGTGTCATATTAAGGGTAACGAAATTACCATTGAGTTATTTTCACAAGACGCTGCTAGAATTATCGGTAAACGAGGACAAACATTGAATGCATTGCAAGTGCTTGCTCAGACTTATTTCCAGCATACTCAAAAAAGTTTTGTTATCGTTACGCTCGATATCGAGAATTATCGTGCTAAAAGAAAAGAAACACTGCAGACATTGGCGCTGAATATGGCCGGCAAAGCAAGAGCGACGGGCAGTACTGTCAGATTTGATCCGATGCCGAACTATGAACGCAAAATTATGCATCAAGTGCTGGCTGGTATGAAAGATATTGAAACTCATTCTGAAGGACGAGAACCTAACAGATATTTAGTGATAAAAGCTAGATAACATTAATGAATTAACTCTAAAAACTTTTGTTTTTAGAGTTAATCTCTTTATTCAAAGCATATTGATTTTAATTTTTAGTCGTTCGTTCTACAATCAACAAATGACTATGATGGAGGAGATACTATGGATTTTGATACAATTTCGAGCATCTCAACACCGATGGGTGAAGGTGCGATAGCTATCGTCAGGCTATCCGGACCAGAAGCGGTGACGATTGCAGATCGTCTATATAAAGGAAAGACTTCATTGAGTGATGTTCAGAGTCATACGATCAATTATGGCCATATTGTTGATCCAGTCTCCGGTAACATCATAGAAGAAGTGATGGTCGCGGTCATGCGGGCCCCGAGAACATTTACTCGTGAGGATATCGTTGAAATTAACTGCCACGGTGGTATTATGACGGTCAACCGTATTTTGGAACTGACGTTATCAAACGGTGCACGTATGGCTGAACCCGGTGAATTTACAAAACGTGCCTTCTTGAACGGCCGTATTGATTTGTCTCAGGCAGAAGGAATTATGGATTTCATCCGCTCTAAAACAGACCGCGCGAGCAAAGTCGCGATGAACCAGATAGAGGGCCGGCTGTCGACAATGATCAAAGGACTGAGACAATCAATCCTTGAAATATTGGCGCAGGTTGAAGTGAATATCGACTATCCAGAATATGATGATGTTGAAGAAGCGACGACGCAGTTTCTGTTAAGTGAAGCAGTGAAGATTGATTCAGCGATTGACGGCCTGCTCAAGACAGGTGTGCAGGGCAAAATACTCCGCGAAGGACTATCGACGGTTATTATCGGTAAACCGAACGTCGGAAAGAGTTCAATGTTGAATAATTTGATTCAAGACAACAAGGCGATTGTCACAGAAGTTGCAGGAACGACACGTGATGTACTGGAAGAGTACGTCAATGTCCGCGGCGTACCCCTCAGACTGGTAGATACAGCAGGTATTCGTGAAACTGAAGATATCGTCGAGAAGATTGGTGTGGAACGCAGTCGAGAAGCACTAAAAAAAGCGGATTTAATTCTATATGTGCTCAACTATAATGAGCCGCTCACAGAAAGCGATTATCAGCTGGCCGACTTGATTAAAGACGAAGATGTCATTGTCATTATTAACAAAACTGACCTTGAGCAGCAGCTTGATCTGGATGAAGTAAAACAAATGGTCGGCGATGTGCCTGTCGTTCATACATCTATGCTGTCACAAAGTGGTATTGACGCACTGGAAGAGGAAATCAGTAGAATGTTCTTCCAAGGAGAGGTCGCGTCGCAGGACATGACGTACGTGTCAAATGCAAGACATATCAGCTTATTGAAGCAAGCTAAACAAACCATTAACGATGCTATGACAGCTGCAGAAGCAGGTGTCCCGATTGATATCGTACAAATAGATTTGATTAGAACATGGGAACTACTCGGAGAAGTCATTGGAGAAGAAGTGTCAGATAGTTTGATTGATCAGTTATTCAGTCAGTTCTGTCTTGGTAAATAAGGAGGAAATAAGTTGGAACATTATGATGTAATTGTTGTCGGTGCCGGTCATGCAGGCGTAGAAGCAGGGCTTGCTTCTGCTCGTAAAGGTGCAAAAACGCTGATGCTGACGATTAGTCTAGATTCAGTCGCTTTTATGCCTTGTAATCCGTCTGTCGGTGGACCTGCAAAAGGAATTGTCGTCCGTGAGATTGATGCACTAGGCGGCCAAATGGCCAAAACGATTGATAAAACACATATTCAAATGCGTATGTTAAATACAGGTAAAGGTCCTGCGGTCCGCGCACTCCGTGCTCAGGCAGACAAAGTATTGTATCAGCAGGAAATGAAGGAAGTTATAGAAAATCAGGATAATCTTGATATTATGCAGGGCATGGTTGAGCGTCTGATTATTGAAGACGGTCAAGTAAAAGGTGTAGAAACTGTCATCGGGACTACTTATTATGCAGATGCTGTGGTTCTGACTACCGGCACATTCCTGCGCGGTGAAATCATCCTTGGTAATATTAAATATTCATCAGGTCCTAACCACCAGATGCCATCTATCACACTTGCTGATCATTTACGTGACCTTGGCTTTGATATTGTGCGTTTTAAAACAGGGACACCGCCGCGGGTTAACGGGGGTACTATTGATTACTCCAAAACTGAAATACAGCCGGGCGATGATGTCGGACGTGCGTTCAGCTACGAAACAACAGAATATATACTTGATCAGCTGCCATGCTGGCTGACTTATACGAATGATAAAACGCATCAAGTCATCGATGACAATCTTCATTTATCTGCGATGTATTCCGGTATGATCAAAGGAACAGGACCGCGCTATTGTCCTTCAATCGAAGACAAATTTGTCCGTTTCAACGATAAACCGCGTCATCAGATCTTCCTTGAACCAGAAGGGCGCAACACGAAAGAAGTATATGTGCAGGGATTGTCTACCAGCCTGCCGGAACATGTTCAGCGTCAAATGCTGCAATCGATTCCTGGACTTGAAAATGCTGATATGATGCGTGCAGGTTATGCGATTGAATACGATGCAGTCGTGCCTACTCAACTATGGCCGACACTTGAAACTAAAAAGATCAACGGACTCTTTACAGCGGGACAGATTAACGGCACTTCTGGTTACGAAGAAGCGGCAGGTCAGGGGTTGATGGCTGGTATTAATGCTGCAGCCAAAGTATTGAATCATGAACCCGTCATTTTAGGACGAGCGGATGCATATATCGGTGTGCTGATTGATGATCTTGTCACTAAAGGGACAAATGAACCTTACCGTCTACTGACGAGTCGTGCGGAATACCGCCTGCTGCTTCGTCATGACAATGCAGATATTCGTCTCACTGAACTAGGACACCGCATCGGACTTATTTCTGACGAGCGCTATGCTAAATTCCAGCTGAAACTTGACGCTATTTCCGAGGAAATCAACCGGTTGTCGAACTACCGCATTAAACCATCCGAACGAACTCAGAAAATCATTGAATCTCATGGTGGTGCTGTACTTAAAGACGGCATATTAGCGATTGATCTGCTGCGCCGTCCAGAAATGGATTATGCATCCATCATCGAACTGATGGATGATGACAAACAAGTGGATGATGAAGTGGCTGAACAAGTTGAAATACAGACCAAATATGAAGGCTATATTCAAAAATCATTGCAGCAAGTTGAGAAGATGAAGCGGATGGAAAACAAAAAAATTCCAGAGAACATCGATTATGATGCGATTCATAGTTTAGCGACAGAAGCCCGTCAAAAACTGAAAGAAGTCAAACCACTCAGCGTCGGCCAGGCATCACGTATTTCCGGGGTTAATCCAGCAGATATATCCATTCTCCTTGTCTATATTGAACAAGGTAAAATCGCAAAGGTGAACTAGATGAACGAACAACAATTTGTTAATAATTTAGCTGAAAAAGGGTTCGAATTAACTGAAACTCAACAAAAACAGTTTGCAATCTACTATAAGAATTTAGTAGAGTGGAATGAGAAAATTAATTTAACAGCTGTGACGGCAAAAGAAGAGGTATATTTGAAGCACTTCTTTGATTCGTTGACACCTGCATTCTATTTTGATTTCAAATCAATTGAGACGTTATGTGATGTCGGTGCGGGTGCCGGATTTCCAAGTATCCCTCTTAAAATTTTGTTTCCGCATATCAAACTGACGATAGTCGATTCCTTGAATAAACGTATTAATTTTCTTAACCATCTGGCAGCAGAATTGAATCTTGAACAAGTTCATTTCGTTCATGACCGGGCTGAGACATTCGGAAAATCACCGCAGCGTGAACAGTTTGACGTTGTGACAGCACGTGCTGTCGCAAGATTATCTGTGCTGAGTGAGCTCTGTCTTCCGCTCGTCAAAAAAGGCGGACATTTTCTGGCATTGAAAGGTGCACAAGGTAAGATAGAGATAGACGAAGGACTGTTTGCCGTCAATATATTAGGCGGGGAAGTCGTGGCGAATCATCAATTCACCTTGCCGATGGAAGAGAGTACACGTTATATAGTCGATATCGAAAAGCGTAGACAGACACCTAAGAAATATCCGAGAAAACCTGGTACACCTAACAAAGAACCGATTATGAAATAAAATGACACGATTTAAGAAAGTGAGTCGATTGTAGTGAAGAAACCCTTTTCTAAATTATTTGGATTACGTGATAAGGAAGAAGATGTGGTCATAGACCGCGAACGTGAAAAAGGTAATGTCATTGTGCTGCCGATAGAACGCATCGTACCGAACCGCTATCAACCGAGACAAGTATTCGATGAAGAGAAAATACAGGAGCTGGCAGATTCAATCCAATCCTACGGGCTGCTGCAACCGATTGTTGTCAGACCAATTGAAGAAGGGATGTTTGAAATCATCGCCGGAGAACGACGATTCCGTGCTCTGAAATTAAATCATACAGTCAAGACAGAGGTCATCGTCAAACCGATGAATGATAAACAGACAGCGGCTATTGCTTTGATTGAAAATATTCAGCGCGAAAACTTGTCAGCGGTTGAAGAGGCTGAAGCTTATAAGAAGCTGCTTGATCTTGATGGAATCACACAGCAGGATTTGGCTGCAAGCCTTGGCAAAAGTCAGTCGTTCATTGCGAACAAGCTCAGACTGCTGCGCCTGTCTCAGCCCATCCTTGATGCACTGGGCAGAGCCCAGATTACTGAACGTCATGCAAGAAGTCTACTGGCATTAACACCAGAGCAGCAAGTGGACATGCTCGGGATCATAAAAACTCAGGGACTGAATGTCAAACAGACAGAAGAGCGCGTCAAGCGTATGCTCGGCGGTGAAGATGTCAAACCGACACGTATCGCATTTACACGTGACCTCAAACTTGCCTTCAATACAATCGGCGAAAGTGTCAAAGCAGTTGAGAAAAGTGGTATTAAAGTCAAACGTAAAGATACAGAATATGAGAACTTCTACGAAATCTCAATTAAAGTATTCAAAAATCCTGATAACAAATAACGGCTCACGTTCATGTAAGTTCAAAACAGACAATCCGTCGTGACTGTCTGTTTTATTTTATTCAGTCATCGCTGCTTCTGAATGGCTGGTATGATGGATTTATCAGGGACTATGAGATTATTTTTAGGTTGTGCAGTTTACGCCTAAAATTGATATAATCGGTATTATGAATATGCCCGTCATAGAAACGAGGAGAGAGTGACATGAAAATTTTAGCTATAGCGAATCAGAAAGGCGGCGTCGGCAAGACGACGACATCTGTGAATTTAAGTGCGGCACTGGCAGCACTCGGCAAAAATGTATTGTTAGTAGATACAGACCCTCAAGGTAATGCAACAAGTGGTGTCGGTATCGATAAAAATAATGTGGAATACTCAGTGTACGACATGCTGGTTGAAGATGTATCAATCAATAAAGTAGTGATTCCTACTGAACAGGAAAATCTATGGATCATTCCTGCCAACATTGCACTGGCAGGAGCAGAAATCGAACTTGTTTCAGCGATGAGCCGTGAAGTTCGCCTGAAATATGCATTCAAAGAACTTGAACAGGATTATGATTACATCATTATCGACTGCCCGCCGTCTCTTGGTCTGTTGACTATCAATTCCTTCACTGCAGCAACAGGGATCATCATTCCTGTGCAGTGTGAATACTATGCCCTTGAAGGCTTGAGCCAACTGTTGAATACCATTAAGCTCGTTCAGCGACATTTGAATCAAGGACTTGAAATTGAAGGAGTACTATTGACGATGCTGGATGCGCGGACGAATTTAGGAAATGACGTCATGTCCGAAGTGCGCGCGCATTTTGGTGACAAAGTATATGATACGATTATCCCAAGAAACGTACGACTCTCTGAAGCACCTTCTCATGGACAGCCGATTAACGTCTATGATGTTCGTTCTGCTGGAGCAAAAACTTATAACGAATTAGCAGAGGAGGTTATCAGTCATGGCTAGAGGACTTGGAAAAGGATTAGGACGCGGGCTCGATGCTTTGTTTCAAGATAACAAAGGAGACGAACTCATCGAACAGATCCGCCTGGAGCAGATCCGCCCGAATCCTTATCAACCACGCGAAGAGTTCGACGAAACCGCGCTGAATGAACTGGCAGAATCCATCAAAATTCATGGCGTACTGCAGCCGATTGTTGTCAGAAAATCAGTCAAAGGTTATGACATAGTTGTTGGAGAACGTCGTTTCAGAGCGAGTCAGATTGCAGGAAAACACGATATTCCTGCAATCGTCAAAACATTGACAGACAAGCAGATGATGGAACTTGCCATCATTGAAAACTTACAGCGTGAAGATTTAAATCCGCTGGAAGAAGCTAAGAGTTATCAAGTCATGATGGAACACTTGAACTTAACGCAGTCAGAAACCGCTGATCGTCTCGGTAAGTCACGACCGTATATTGCCAATATGCTCCGTCTATTGAACTTACCTGCTGAAATCAAACAGTTGATCAATGATAAAAAGATTTCCGGCGGTCACGGCCGCACGCTGCTTAGTCTGAAAGATGCTGATACAATGCACGTTGTCGCTGCTAAAGTCATCGCTGAATCAATGAGCGTGCGTCAGCTGGAGCTGTACGTCAAATCGCTCGGTGAGCATCCGGTAAAAGTAAAACAGGAGACTGCTAAACCGAAGTTTCTCGTGAAACATGAACAGACGTTAAAAGAATGTTTCGGGACAAAAGTTGAAATTTCGAAGTCGCGTAACAAAGGTAAAATTGCGATTGAATTCACATCCGAGGAAGAGTTCAATCGTCTAATCTCCCTGCTGGAAAATGCCGGACGATGATAGGTGAGCTATGATTGATTTCAATGAATTTATCCATGAAGTTTTGAAGCCCTTTGCTGATCCGGAACTATGGACAGCGGTCTTTAAAAATATATTCTGGGCTGTTGTTACCATTCTTGTTGCGATGGTGATCATCAAAGTGGTTCATCAGTTTATTGGACAGTTCTTCAATGTAAGACGACGCTCTAACTTATCGCACTCAGAGAAGCGGGATATTACCCTCGTTAAACTGCTCCAGAACATCGCATCATACGTCGTCTGGTTTATTGTGATTACGACGATTTTAAGCAATTTCGGTATAAAAGTAGAGAGTATTATCGCAGGAGCAGGCGTCGCTGGTATTGCCATCGGTTTTGGTGCACAGACATTGGTGAAGGATGTTATCACTGGTTTCTTTATCATCTTTGAAAACCAGTTTGACATAGGAGATTATGTGCGTATCAATACGACTGGTACAACAGTGGCTGAAGGTACCGTGCAATCCATCGGTCTTCGTTCAACGCGTATTCGTTCTTATACTGGAGAGCTGACTATATTGCCAAATGGCACGATGAACGAAATCGTCAACTTCTCAGTGAATAATTCCGTCGCTGTCTTTGAAGTTTCCGTTTCAAGTGATGAGAATCTGAAGAAAGTAGAACTGCTGCTGGAACCTTATCTTGAATCGTTGCAGGGGAAATATGAAGAGTTGACGGCAGTGCCTGAAATATTAGGCGTCGATATGGTGAAAGCAGGGGAGGCAGTCATTAAGATTGCTGCTGAAACTTTACCGAATAACCATACAAAAATTGCACGATTATTGCGTCGCGACTTGAAGGATTTCCTGGATGCTCATGGTATAAAAGCACCTGTTCCACGTATGGTCATGTATAATCAGCCAAAAGGAGGTCCGACAGATGTATGAGCTGGATGATATTGTAGAAATGAAAAAACAGCATGCCTGCGGTACGAATGCTTTTCGAATCATCCGTCTGGGCGCTGATATTAGAATTAAATGTGAAAACTGCGGCAGAAGTGTTCTGTTGCCGAGACACGAGTTCAACAAAAAAATGAAAAAAATAATTTCGTCACGAGACGAATCTTAAAGGAGAAACATACATGGCATTAACAGCTGGAATCGTAGGGCTTCCGAACGTCGGAAAATCTACATTATTCAATGCAATCACTAAAGCGGGGGCGCTTGCTGCAAACTACCCATTCGCAACTATCGATCCCAATGTGGGGATTGTTGAAGTACCGGATTATCGCCTTGACCGTCTAACTGAACTGGTAAAACCGAAAAAAACAGTACCGACTGCTTTTGAATTTACGGATATCGCAGGTATCGTTAAAGGAGCTTCCAAAGGAGAAGGATTAGGAAACAAATTCCTATCGCATATTCGTGACGTCGATGCTATTTGTCAGGTTGTCCGTGCATTTGACGATGAGAATATCACTCACGTTTCAGGTAAGATCGATCCGATTGATGATATTGAAGTTATCAATATGGAATTGATTCTAGCGGATTTAGAGTCTGTTGAAAAACGCTATGCGCGTGTTCAGAAAATGGCCAAGCAGAAAGATAAAGAAGCAGTGGCTGAAGAAGCAGTGTTATCGATCGTCAAAGAAGCGCTTGAAAATGAACGTCCTGTCAGAAGTATTGAATTCTCTCCAGAGCAGTTGAAACTGGTTAAGGGCATGCATTTATTGACAGCTAAACCGATGCTCTACGTAGCGAACGTCTCTGAAGATGACTTAATCAGCGGTGAAGAAAACGAATATTTAACAGCGATTAAAACTTATGCAGATAACGAAGGCTCTGAAGTCATCGTCATCAGTGCCAAAATCGAAGAAGAACTGGCAGCACTTGAGGAAGAAGATAAAAAAGAATACTTAGCGGACCTTGGAATTGAAGAAGCAGGTCTTGATCGACTGATAAGAGCGTCTTATCACCTGCTAGGTCTTGCAACATATTTCACGGCGGGTGAACAGGAAGTACGTGCGTGGACATTCAGACATGGGATGACAGCGCCGCAATGTGCGGGAATTATTCATACGGACTTTGAACGCGGGTTTATCCGTGCAGAAACAGTAAGCTACGAGGATCTTGTAGAAAATAATGGAATGACCGGCGCTAAAGAAGCGGGTAAAGTAAGACTTGAAGGTAAAGACTATTTGATGAAAGACGGAGATGTCGTACATTTTAGATTTAACGTCTAAGGAGGAACTATATGCAGCCTTTAAAACGGATTATCTACAGTATCAAAGTCATTACGAAGTCTGACGATCACAAAGAAAAGATGTATCAAGTCACTTACTATTATGTCGTTCAGGCAGTACTGCCTGACGAACATGTGACATTGAATGAGAACATTTACAACAAAATCAGCTACAAAGATACTGATATACGTTATTTAGATATCATCAGCTGCGACGAAATAGAACCTGAAGACAGTGATTATTATTTATACGATTACCTTTATAAGACAAAAGATACGAAGTTATTTCATGTCAAAGATATGGTCGTCTATAAGTTGAATGAAGTATTGTACTAATGTTGTAATCAGTAGCAATCTATGCTATAATTTTCAATTGTGAGTAATGAAAATTATTCCTTGCTTTACGAAATCGTAAAGCCGCATAGACCATAAGGAGGTGTAATAGATGAGAACATACGAAATTATGTACGTTGTACGCCCGAACATTGAAGAAGATGCGAAGAAAGCGTTAGTAGAACGTTTCAACGAGATCTTAACTTCAAACGGTGCAGAAATCATCGAAGCAAAAGATTGGGGTAAACGTCGTTTAGCCTACGATATCAATGACTTCAAAGAAGGTTTCTACCAAATCGTACGCGTGAACTCTACTGATCAAGCGACTAACGAATTTGATCGTTTAGCTAAAATCAATGACGATATCATTCGTCACATTGTCATTCGCGAAGAAGAAAAATAATATTAGGTGGGGGCGATTGCATGCTTAACCGAGTTGTATTAGTAGGTCGTTTAACAAAGGATCCAGAATACAGAGTTACACCATCAGGCGTGTCAGTAGCCACATTTACACTAGCAGTTAACCGTACTTTCTCAAATGCTAATGGAGAACGCCAGGCTGATTTCATCAACTGTGTTGTCTTCCGCAAGCAGGCAGAGAACGTCAATAACTTCTTGAGTAAAGGTAGCTTAGCCGGTGTTGACGGCAGATTGCAATCTCGTAGTTATGATAATCAGGAAGGCCGTAAAGTGTACGTGACTGAAGTCGTCTGTGATTCAGTTCAGTTCCTTGAACCTAAAAACGCGAACCAGAACCGTCAGAATACCAATGATGACTACTCTGGTTACGACTCAGGATTCGGTGGACAGACACAAGGTCAGAATTATCAATCTAACAACACTAACCAAAATCAATCAAACCAGAATAATACATCATCTGCGCCATCAAACAACCCATTTGCTAATGCAACGGGACCGATTGATATCAGTGATGATGATTTACCATTTTAAGAAATTAATGTAAGGGAGGCAACAATCATGGCAGGTGGACCAAGAAGAGGCGGTCGTCGTCGTAAAAAAGTTTGTTATTTCACAGCAAACGGTATTACACATATCGACTACAAAGATGCTGAGATGTTAAAAAAATTCATCTCTGAACGCGGTAAAATTTTACCACGTCGTGTAACAGGTACTTCAGCTAAATACCAACGTATGTTAACTGTAGCTATCAAACGTGCACGTCATATGGCATTATTACCATACGTTAAAGAAGAACAATAAAATTCAAGACCTTGCAGCCCTGCTGCAAGGTCTTTTTTTACATTCTACTGATATAGTCCTGCAGTGTTGTCAGCGAGATACCGTTGGCCTCATTGTATTTAGCGATGTAGATCTGCGTGATGGCCAGAAATATTGTGCTGCTGTCACGCAGTTGCTTGATGAACAGATTCATCGGTACAGGGGCATCACCGTGCAGTCCAGGCTGCATATAGAAGATGGGATAACAGCGGTAGTCAAATTTGTTGTAGAAACTTTCGAGAGGACTGCTGCCGAATACGTCTTTTTCACATTCCAGCATCACTGTTTCAAGTCTGCCATCCACAGTCAGCATACGGGCTTCAGCATAAGCTATGAGTTTTGCAGCAAGCTTCTGTCCTCTGAAGTCAGGATGTACGACCAAATAGACAATAAAGCCGACATGATGGTCTTTCTCAATATGAAAAGTAATGAAGGCAGCTAATCTATCATCTATCTTGATGCCGACAAAATGATAACGTTCACTACCCATACGCAGGCTGTTTAAAAAAACGTCTTCACTCTCCCTGATTTCATAAGGAAACGTCTGTCCATATAGTGCCATCGCTTCATCGAAGAAATAGTGAGGCGTGATATCAATGAATTTCAATTTTAAATCACTTCCGTAGTTTTTTAAGCTATTATATCATCTATTGCATTCAAAATAGTTTGTAATCATACAAAATATAACAAATCTATTGATTCTTTAATGTCAATTAAATATAATAACGGTGATAATGTGTAAAATGATACATTGTCGAAGCGGAGGCTTTATCACTGCATGTCTTAATTAAATCTGACTAATGGAGGATAAAGATGGATGACAGGATGTGTCGAATGATTTTATTTCAAAATTGTCTGCTACTTGAAAAGATTGATCCAGTGAACGCAGCACTCTATCAGCAGCAAATGAGGATTATAAAGGAAGGTATTGTCTTTGAATACGGCACGGTATTTGAACAACTGGCACAGAGTGATGAATGTATCCCGCAGGAAGTCAGTGAAGAAGTCATTAATATTGTCCATATGTTCGTACATATTGGAAAATCGATTAAAGAATATCCATCGCTGCAGCAGTTCTGTCATTTTATAGGTTTCAATGCAGAGGATGAGAATGAATGGCAGCATGCCAAGTATGCATTTCATTATTTAAACCATGTGAATGCACATGAAGACGTCCTTGATTTAACACTGTTCAGAACTATGAACCAGAAACCGAGCTGTTTGAATGACTACCGAAAGATGATGAAAATCTATACGCAATATAAGGCACAAGACATTCTTTCTAGTGAGGCAGTTGCACGTATTCTGGATGTTATCTCATGTAAAAAAGGAGTGGGTTAGCCCACTCCTTAACTTAAATGATCAAGTAGTACAGATGTCAGTACGCCACACGCAGTTACTAATCCCACCATTGCGCCGCCTTCTTCGTATGCTTCCGGCAGCATAGTAGCACCAATCATCGTAATAATCCCACCAGCAGCAAAGCTGGAAATAAAGGCGAGTACTTTAGGATCGGCATCATCAAGAAAGATATAGCCCCCAAGTGCGCTTAGCCCCGCAATAACAGTCACTGTAATAAATAAAAATAATATTTTCTTCTTTGAATTCCCTCCGTGAAGCATCCCTTTCGTACTGGACAGACCTTCAGGAATATTACTGATAAATATAGCAATCAACAGCAGCATACTGACACCTTTACCACCGATTAAACTGACACCAAGCATAATGGATTCTGGAATAGCATCCATTACAGTACCAATAAAGATACCGATTCCACCTGATTGCTCGCTGCTCTCATCAGGGACTTGAGATCGTTTACGGTGTTTACCGCCTTTTTTAGAAATAAGGGCTTCTAGTACCGTGAATGTTACAGCTCCGACAAGAAAGCCGATGATGGTGTTCATAATTTCATCTTTTTCGAGAGACTCCTGCAGTAATTCAAAGGTAGCAGCGCCGATCAACACACCGACACCAAAGGCCATAATGAAACCGAGAAGCTTTTTCGGAATATGTACTAACAAGCTGATGACAGCACCTAATAGAACAGCACCACCACTGACCATTCCCCATAACAATGCCATGCCCATTTATAAAACCTCCAAAAAACCTCGAAGGTTATCCCCCGAGGTTATGATTAATATATTGATTAACGACGATCTAAATCATTATCGAAGCGATCGTTATCAAGGTTTTGAGTGTCATCGATATTAACTTCTTCTTTACGTACTGTTTCTGATACGTGTGCAGTATCTTGTACGCGGTTTTTCTTGATTACTAATTCTTCAGCTACAACGTTTTCTTTTTCAACGTTGATGCGTTCTTCAGTTAATGGTACACGGATTGTATCATTGTCTAAACGGTCGAAGTCAACATCTCCGTCTACTCTTTCGTCAACACGACGACGTTCAATCGTTACTTCGTCACGACTTACTGGAACATCAAATTCTTGGCGTTCTTCAACGACGTCTTTATCGATACGTACTTCACCAGTTTGAACTTCGTCTTTACCTACCCGGATACGCTCTTCATGTAAACGGATTTTTTCGTCATCTGATAAATCAGTACGGTTTTTAATATCTTCATCAAATTCGTAGTCGCGGCGGTCGTTATCAAATGCTCCGTCACGGCCTCCTACTAAATTGTTATCTAAGCGGTCGTTATCTACTCTGTCAAAATCATTTTTGTTATCAAATTCGTTTCTCATGTCTACTCGTTCCTCTCTGTTATTAAGATTATTTTCGCGGTGCTTTGTTGAGTACTCTGCATCTGTGTCAGAGTTGTAACTTTGTTTGCTACTTAAACCTGTAGTACCAACATCTGGATGATCATAACTTTCGTTTTTTAAGGTACGGCCGTTATCAGAGTTTAAATCGCCCTGACTAGCATAACCACCGACAACACCATTAGTGTAACCGTCACGGCGCGTTTGTGTGCCTTCCACGTAATTATCATCACGTGCTGCGTTTACTGTGTTGTCATTATAAGTAGCATCATTGTCTACATATAATAGGATATTGCCACTTTCAACTTCTCTTACATACTGATCTTGTTCGGCATCTGTTAAATTTAATTTCTCAAATACACGATGCTGAGGGTCTTCACCAGTAAATAAGGAAGCTACTTTGTCACCAAAGGAACCATCAGCGCTCTTATACTGGACATCTGTATAATCCAATGCAGAACCTTCAAGCTTATTCTTTGAAATAACATGCATGTCGCGCTCTGCGACACCTTGCGATTTCAAGTTGTCAATTCTACTTAACAATGCTTGTTCGCTTGAAAACGATTCAATGTTTCTCATTTCAGCGTTACCTCCTAATTACTTTAAATGTGATTGTCGTGCTCTAAGGTGTCGATGTAATTATCTTGTGATAGTTAAGAGATACCCGTGGACTATAAATACTAAACACTAAAAAGTTAAAATTTTATATTTCATCTGTATAGAAATTAAATTTTTATTCATCAGATTTCATGAGAAACCCTTATATTATAGGGATTACTTATTGATATCATGCGCTGACTTTGTTATTATCATAAGATAAAATAAATCAAAAACACTCATATAATATAAAGGATATGGCTTTAAAGTTTCTACCACATTACCGTAAATGATGTGACTATGAGTAATAGAAGTATGGACCATTGTCTGCTTTCATATATTTGAAAGTGGATTCGGACTTTCTTTTTTTACTCACTTATTCTTTATAATAGGGTGAGTTTTTTGTTTAAGGAGGACCAAAGTGGAATTGCTGCAGCAGAAAGTAAAAGAAGATGGTGTTGTCATTGATGGCTCGATTTTAAAGGTAGATGCATTCTTGAATCATCAAATTGATGCCCATTTAATGAAAGAAGTCGGTCAGACATTTTATGAATACTTCAAGGAGAAAGGTGTTACAAAAATATTGACGATTGAAGCGTCAGGCATTGCGCCCGCTATTATGGCTGCTCTTGCGTTCGATGTACCATGTCTGTTTGCTAAAAAGGCAGTCCCTTCAACACTAACTGAAGCGGTCTACACAACGGATATCCACTCCTATACGAAGAATAAGACAAGCCATGTGGTCATCTCACAGAAATTTCTGTCGCCGGACGATCGCGTGCTGATCATTGACGATTTTCTTGCTAACGGCGAGGCAGCACTTGGTTTATATGATTTAGTGAAACAGGCTGGTGCAGAGTGTGCAGGTGTCGGTATCGTCATCGAAAAGAGTTTTCAACAAGGTTGCAGCAGATTGCATTCAGAAGGACTGGATGTACTGAGTCTCTGTCGAATCGCGTCACTTGAAAATAACAAAGTAACATTAGTAGGGGAAGAATAATGAAAAACCTACTATTAAGTATTCAACATTTACTTGCCATGTATGCCGGTGCTATCATCGTGCCGATTATTGTCGGCGGAGCACTTAACTTCTCACCGAAAGAAATTGCTTATCTAGTGTCTATTGATATTTTCATGTGCGGGGTTGCCACATTCCTGCAAGTCTATAAAGGAATCGGAATCGGGCTCCCTGTTGTACTTGGCTGTACATTTACTGCAGTAACACCGATGATTATGGTCGGTTCGAAACATGGAATCGATGTATTATATGGTTCATTATTTGCATCAGGTGTGATTATTGTTTTAATTGCTCCATTTTTCTCATATTTAGTTAAGATTTTTCCACCGGTTGTGACTGGAAGTGTCGTAACGATTATCGGGATTACATTGATGCCGGTTGCAATGAATAACTTAGCAGGTGGGGAAGGTTCTGATCATTACGGGGACCCACTGAATATCATGCTTGGTTTCATTACTTTAGTGATTATCTTATTGATTCACCGCCTGTCTTCGGGATTCATCAAATCCATTGCAATATTGCTCGGGCTGGTCATCGGAACTATCATCGCTGCCTTCTTCGGTCTTGTTCATACAGATGCTGTCGGACAGTCCAATTGGTTTGACCTGCCGCAGCCGTTCAGATTCAGCGGCTTTAAGTTTGAGATAGGTTCTATTTTAATGTTTGTTATTGTAGGAATCGTCAGTCTGATTGAATCTACGGGCGTCTATTCTGCGCTCAGTGAAATTACAAAAACGTCATTGAGCCGTAAAGATATCTCGAAAGGTTATCGTGCAGAAGGACTGGCTATTATTCTCGGTTCTATCTTCAATGCATTTCCTTATACTGCCTATTCACAGAATGTCGGCCTTGTATCACTATCCGGTGTCAAATCCAATAAAGTAATGTACGGGATGATTGTACTGCTGTTATTCTGCGGTTCAATTCCGAAGCTTGGAGCACTGGCAACAATTATTCCAGCAGCAGTACTCGGCGGTGCTATGATCGCGATGTTCGGTATGGTGATGGCGTATGGTGTTAAAATGCTCGGAGCTATCGATTTTACGAGACAGGAGAATCTGCTGATTATTGCAGTATCAGTAGGTATCGGTCTTGGTATTACAACAGTACCAGGTGCCTTCAGCAAATTCGGTGAAGATTTTGCGTGGCTGACACAAAACGGTATTGTTCTTGGCACATTTACAGCGATTATTCTGAATTTATTATTTAATGGATTAAACAATCAACAAACGACAGATTATATGAAATAATGAGAAGATAGTAAAAAGATTGTAAGAATAAAAAAATGGAGGTATTCAGCATGTGGGAAACAAAGTTTCAAAAAGAAGGTCTGACATTTGATGATGTGTTATTGATCCCTGGTCAATCTGACGTACTGCCTAATCAAGTCGATTTAAAAGTGGCTTTATCAAATCGTCTGAAGTTAAATATTCCAATTCTATCAGCAGGCATGGATACAGTAACAGAAGCGAAGATGGCTATCGCGATGGCACGCCAAGGCGGTCTTGGTGTGATTCACAAAAATATGTCTATCGAACAGCAGGCAGATGAAGTACAGAAGGTTAAGCGTTCAGAAAACGGGGTTATCACTAATCCATTTTTCTTGACTCCGGAAGAGCAAGTATTTGCAGCAGAACATTTAATGAGTAAGTATCGTATTTCAGGAGTACCGATCGTCAACAATGAAACTGAAATGAAACTGGCCGGCATTATCACAAACCGTGACTTACGATTCATCGAGGATTATTCAATGACGATTAACGATGTCATGTCAAAAGAAAACTTAGTGACAGCACCTGTCGGAACGACATTGGCTGAAGCAGAACAATTATTGCAGCGCTACAAGATCGAAAAATTACCGCTTGTCGATGATAACGGCGTTCTTAAAGGATTAATCACGATCAAAGATATCGAAAAAGTCATCGAATTCCCAAACGCAGCAAAAGATAATCACGGCCGTCTATTAGTTGCAGCAGCAGTAGGCATCGCTAAAGACACATTGACGCGTGCAAAACACTTGGTCGATGCAGGAACAGACGCACTTGTGATTGATACAGCTCATGGTCATTCTAAAGGGGTTCTTGACATGGTGTCAGAGCTTAAATCAAACTTTCCTGATGTGACATTGATTGCCGGTAATGTGGCGACTGCTGAAGGCACACGTGCATTGATAGAAGCAGGTGCCGATGTCGTAAAAGTCGGTATCGGCCCTGGTTCCATCTGTACGACACGTGTCGTTGCAGGTGTCGGTGTGCCGCAGATTACAGCGATTTATGATGCAGCGACAGAAGCGAAAAAATTTGGCAAAACCATTATCGCAGACGGCGGTATTAAATATTCTGGAGATATCGTCAAAGCACTGGCAGCAGGTGGACATGCAGTCATGCTCGGATCATTGCTCGGCGGTACAGAAGAAAGTCCTGGAGCTACTGAAATCTACCAAGGACGTCAGTACAAAGTGTACCGCGGTATGGGTTCACTAGGTGCAATGGAGAAAGGGTCTAAAGACCGCTACTTCCAGGATGACAAAGAAGCGAAGAAGTTTGTGCCGGAAGGTATTGAAGGGCGAATTGCCTTTAAAGGGGCGCTGCAGGATACTGTCTATCAGTTAATCGGCGGTATTAGAAGCGGTATGGGCTATACCGGCTCTAAAGACCTGCAGACATTACGTGAAGAAGCACAGTTCATCAAAATGACAGGTGCCGGATTGAAAGAAAGCCATCCGCACGATGTACAGATTACAAAAGAATCACCTAACTATTCAATCTAAGGAGATATAATACATGGAAATGGCATTAGAACAAGAACTGATTCTTGTCCTGGATTTCGGGAGTCAATACAATCAGCTGATTACTAGACGTATTCGTGAAATGGGTGTCTACAGCGAACTGCATGACCACGAGATTTCAATCGATGAAATCAAACAGATGAATCCGAAAGGCATCATTCTGTCGGGTGGACCGAACTCTGTATACGAAGAAGGTTCATTTACAGTAGACCCTGAAATCTTTAATTTAGGCGTGCCGGTTCTCGGCATCTGCTACGGTATGCAGCTGATGACGAAACTGCTCGGGGGCTCTGTAGAACGTGCGAATGAACGTGAGTATGGCAAAGCAATTATCACCGCAGAAACACATTCTCTCTTCCACATGCTGCCTGAAGAACAGACCGTCTGGATGAGCCATAGTGATAAAGTCATCACTATCCCTGAAGGCTTCCGTATGATTGCGAACTCACCAAGCTGTAAATACGCAGCAGTAGAAAATGCAGAACGTCAGTTATACGGCGTCCAGTTCCATCCGGAAGTGCGACACTCAGAGTACGGCAATGACTTACTCCGTAACTTCATCCGTAAAATCTGTAACTGCACAGGTGAATGGACGATGGAGAACTTCATCGACATCGAAGTTGAGAAGATCCGTGAACAGGTCGGTGACAAAAAAGTATTATGCGCGATGAGCGGCGGAGTGGATTCTTCGGTTGTCGCGGTACTGCTGCATAAAGCAATCGGTGATCAGCTGACTTGTATCTTCGTTGACCACGGTTTACTCCGTAAAGGAGAAGGCGATATGGTCATGAAGCAGTTCGGTGAAGGCTTCAATATGAACATTATTCGCGTGGACGCAAAAGACCGTTTCATGAGTAAGCTTAAAGGCGTATCAGACCCTGAACAGAAACGTAAGATTATCGGTAACGAATTCGTTTACGTCTTTGATGATGAAGCCTCTAAACTGCAAGGTGTTGAGTTCTTAGCACAAGGGACACTGTACACTGACATCATTGAATCAGGTACGAAGACGGCACAAACGATCAAATCACACCATAACGTCGGTGGTTTACCAGAAGACATGCAGTTCAAACTGATTGAACCTATCAACACACTGTTCAAAGATGAAGTCCGTGCCTTAGGTATCGAACTCGGTATTCCAGAACATTTAGTATGGCGTCAGCCATTCCCAGGCCCAGGCCTCGGCATCCGTGTATTAGGTGAAATCACAGAAGAGAAACTGGAAATCGTCAGAGAATCAGATGCTATTTTAAGAGAAGTAGTTGCACAGGAAGGACTTGAGCGTGATATCTGGCAATACTTCACTGTCCTACCTGACATCCGCTCAGTCGGTGTCATGGGTGACTACAGAACATACGATTATACAATCGGTGTCCGTGCTGTAACAAGTATTGACGGTATGACCAGTGACTTCGCTAGAATCGATTGGGAAGTGCTGCAGAAAGTCTCAAGCCGAATCGTTAACGAAGTCAATCACGTTAACCGCGTCGTGTATGATATTACAAGTAAGCCACCAAGCACGATAGAGTGGGAATAGCACTAAAAAATCCTCCAACCTTCGCGGTTAGAGGATTTTTGCATTCTATTTAGCATCTTCTTTTGAGGGCAGTGGATAGAAACCAGCTTTAAATTGCTGCCATAAGGGTTCAGGTAATTCGTGTTTGTTAGGGTGTTCTGGATCAAAGTAAGAGATGATTTCATCTTCTTTACCTTCTTTGATTTTACCGACAAACGCATGGTCGAGCAGGAGTTCTCTGCCGACTGCGATGAGTTCTACGCCTGTGTTCAGTGCTTCAATCGCGTCATCAGCTGTGAAGATTGAGCCGATTCCGATTAACGGCATACGTCCGTCTACCCATTGATGCAGCAACTGGATACGATTTTCGCCTGCGTATTTCCCTTCATGAACATCACCATGAATGCGCATCAGTGAAGCATGTAAATAGTGAAGCGGCTTTTCGATCAAGCGTTTGATAAGTTCTTCAGTGAGTTCCATTTTAATCCCTGGGTTAAATGCTTCTTCTGGTGAGAAGCGATAACCGATAATAAAGTCATCGTTGCCGTGTTCTTGTACTGTTTTAAAGACTTCATCGACGACTTTCAGTGCAAATAAAAATGGATCTTTCCACTGGTCAGTCCGCTTGTTGAAGTGAGGAGAGACAAACTGATGGATAATATAGCCGTTTGCGCCGTGAATCTCTACACCATCGAATCCTGCCTCAATCGCACGACGTGTTGCTTCGCCGAATGCTTTGATGGTTTCATCGATTTCGTCTTCTGTCATTTCTCTCGCACTATGTGTGTGGTCCTGTCCGAAACTTTTCAGCTCCATCGGGCTTGGTCCGACTACATCGCCGTTTGGTGTGTATTCTGGTAATGCCTGCACGCCACCGTGATGAATCTGTATGATGGCTTTTGCGCCGTTCTTTTTCATAGCAGACGCTAGGCGTGTCAATCCCTCTATATCACTGTCATGCGCGATAGAAGGCTGGCCTGGAAAGGCTTGTCCTATTTCTAATATATGAGACGCTGCTGTAAGGGACAAGCCGACATCTTTAGAGCGGCTTTCCATGTAAGGAATCTCTCTATCAGCAATTGTTCCGTCTTCATTAGAAGAAGTGTGAGTCATCGGTGCCAGTACAAAGCGATTTCGTAGTTCGACACCGTTGCTTAATGTTAAAGGTTGAAATAAATCATTATATTTAGTATTCATTGTAATGCCTCCTCGTAACCATCAGTATAGCATCTGGCAACAGAAGGTTTAACAATTCTGCTTGAATATAGAACCCAGTCATTGATACAGCAGCAATCGACTGAACTCACAGTAATTCCTAGAAGTTAATCGCTATTCTAACAACCGTCACTAGTGTTCCATCATTTCATGGGAAATTTCTTCGCCGCTCATATCACTGAAGTAATAAGTCGGCCAGTGTTCGAGTTCTTTGAGCAATGCTGCTCGGTCATTACCCATATAGATATGGAAATGAGAAGCACGTTTCGGAGCGATGTTGTGGTCGCTGAACTGGATATACATCGGTGCTTTTTGATCACCTGATGTTTTCTTGAAGATGAAGCGAACGCCGCGATTTCCTTTGTCGTAGTTCAGAATTTCTTTGCCATCATATTCATAACGTCCTGAATAATGCTGCTCGCCTTTATAGAAATCAATTTGTTCTTCACCAATATTGATTCTTGAAACATCTGTTTTATAGCCTGTCTTATAGTATGCTTTATACTCTTCTGCTGTCATACTTTCGTCTTCATCTGCTTTATGCTCGAATACTTTATCTAGTGTGCCATCTTTCAAGTAAGGATACACAGACTGCCAGTCGTCTTTCCAATCTGTAAGTGCTCTGTCTTTCACCATATGATCTTCGAAATAGCCGTCGTAAATCTTTTTTTCGTCAGTTGTCATATGGTGGTGATGTTCAGTATGTTCTTCTGTATTTTTTTCTGCTGTCTTAGTTTGTGGACCGCATGCTGTAAGTGAGCTGCATATTGTCAGTGCGGCAATGCTTTTCATTAAATAAGAATACTTCATCATTTAGTCTCTCGATGTAGTGTGACTTTTCTTAACCTCGGACAATACTTCTTAAGTTCTATTCTTTCGGGGGTAGTCCGCTTACTTTTCGTAGTGATATAATTTCTATCCCCTGATTCAGTACATGCTAATGTAATGGTGACACGCATATGATTACTCCTTTTTAAATCGTATTAATTACGTTTTATACAATAACGTAAATCTCTCTGTTTGTAAATAGTAATAATTACGTTTTATTGCTTTTGCTATAATTAACAGAATAGGAGTTGATGATGATGATTAAATTAAAGAACCCGAGTGCTGTTTATTTGAAAGGAGGCAGTCATGCGATTCTGCTGCTGCATTCTTTTACAGGGACAGTCAGAGATGTCAAAGATCTCGCAAAACGACTTAATGAAGCGGGCTTTACCGCTTATGCCCCGTCATATTCCGGTCATGGATTGATCCTTAAAGATTTTGTGGAATATGATACGGATGATTGGTGGCAGCAGGTGGTTGATAGTTATGATTTTTTGAAGCAGGAAGGTTATACGACTATCAGTGCTGTAGGTATCTCATTAGGCGGATTATTTACACTGAAACTGCTTGAGACGTATACGGATATTGAGCGTAGCATTGTGATGTCTGTCCCTCAATACAAGGATGAAGCAGGGGTGAGCGACCGTCTTCAACAATATGGTATGCGTCTTAATCAGATGCTGGGTATGTCGGACGAAGAACATATGAGACAACTCAAGTATGTTAACGATTATTATCAAGGAACAACTAAATTCACTATGATGGTTCAGCACGTTATGGACCATTTGCACGACATCAAAACACCTGTGCTGGTCATGTACGGTGAACGCGATGACATCAGTTACGCTGACAGTGCGCAGTTCATCTATAATGAACTGACGGGTCAGAAGAATCTCGAAAGTATTGCTGAAGCAGGTCACTTGATGACACTTGGTCGAGGGCAGACAGCGACTGAAGCGCAAATACTTGCTTATTTTGGTCGAGCGGACATCTGATCCGACATGTCACAAAATTGTGCAATCTCTTAACCTTATTTATCGTTCGTTTTGTTGTATGATAGGCGTATAGAATTTTCTAGAAGAGGTGAAAGAGATGAACGCAATGTACAAAAAGTTATTTGTATTTGTGCTTGGTCTGATTGAAATTATCGCTGGGTTTGCGTTGTATGAAACGTCAGTGTTCGGCTCATTTGTATTTATAGCATTAGGATTATTATTTATCATTATTACGTTCATCATAGATCATCGTGCCAACAATCCGTATAATGGCCGCTACAGCAACTAAATCCTGCACGCTCAAACTTGAGCGGCAGGATTTTTGTATTAAGAGTAAGTGAATAAAAATTTAGATCATTATCATTTGAAATAGTAATTTAAGTAATATACGATAGACGTATGATATGTAACTTACGCCACACGCTAAAAAATTTTTGGGGTGATTGGAATGAATTATGTTACAAAACTAATTAGTGCAGGAACTATCGCATCATCATTGTTATTAGGAACAATGGTAGTTGATACGAATGAAGTATCAGCGAAAACATCAGCAGTTCAAAAGCCTTATTATTATTACAATGGCTACACATATTACAATGGCAGCTTTATATTAGACAAGTATTTTGTTAAAGCATTGAAATACGATAACGTAAAAATTAACGGTCATAAAATTAATCCAAAAGCAGCTGTAGGAGTCACCGGCATATTGACTAAAAAATATGATACTGAATTTCTGACAGATGAAAAAGGGCGACTCGGGAATATTAAAATGATGTTTAAACCGGGAACAGTAAAAAAATCAGCATTCATGAAGGCACATCAAGCAAACCATATAGAAGATATGCATGAAAATATGACTGGCGGCGGTTATATTTTGTATAAAACGAATAAAGCACATTACTTAGTATCGTTCAATGAGAATAATTATGTTACTTCAATGGAGATTGGAGTCATAGGGCAGTAGTGATGTATAGTATTAAAAATTCTATGGATGAGACAGCATAATAATTTAATCAGGGCGCCTATTTCCTTATTAATATTGGAAACAGGTGCCCTGATTCTATCAGCAAAAGTGTTTTATTTTATTATAAAACTGGGACGGTTCATCTTATAGGATATCTTTTCATTTAAGCAGCTGTTCAATCACTTCTGCAATGCCGTCACTGTTATTATCACTCGTCACGATATCAGCAGTTTCTTTGATGGAATCGACTGCATTGCCCATCGCTACACCGATCCCTGCATCGCGTATCATCTCTGTATCGTTCAGCTGATCACCGAATGCGATGACATTATCTTTATCAATATTCACAGCTTTGCAGATATGATCAAGTGCAGATGACTTGTTGACTCCTTTAGTTGTAATCTCAAGATAAAACGGGGTGGAACGGATAGGACCGAGAGTGTCGCCGCAAATATCAACGAGTTCATCATATATTTCGTCCACACGTTCCGGGTCTGCGGTCAATAAGATTTTCACTGGATCGAAGTCCAGCTCCTCACGCAACTCCTCGGTCTTTACAAGTTCCAGTCGATGATCACGGTATTCATGTATGACATATTGATTGTCAGGTGAATTAGAATACAAGTGCGTGCCGTTGTCGACGATATAGGTGAGGTCATAATCGTGAATTAAATTGAGAAATTCCTTTGCTTGTTCAACAGGTATTGGATTTTGATATTTAATTTCTCCTGATTCAACATCAATGACCATGCCACCGTTATAAGCACCGATCAGACCATGATGCTGCTTTAAGTTCAGTTCTTCTGTTTCATACCAGAATCCTGATTGCGGCCGGCCTGAAACAAGCGCTACTCGTATTCCCTGCTCTTGTGCTTTGATGAGTGCCACTTTCGTGCGCGAGGTAATCTCACGGTTGTCACTAATTAATGTGCCGTCACAATCAAGGGCGATCAACTTAATAGTTTTATCCTTTATAGTCATTCAGTCATCTCCTCATGGATAGAGTTTCTATCTATAGCGTCAAAGATTAAAAAGTATATTATAATTGTAAAGTTGATAGTTATAAAATAACAATGAAAAGGTTGGGATGAACAAAATGAAACACGTATATTTTAATCATGATGGTGGCGTAGATGATTTAATTTCATTATTTTTGCTGCTGCAGATGGATAATGTTAAGTTGACGGGTGTCAGTGTCATTGATGCTGATTGTTACATAGAACCTGCGACATTTGCCAGCCGGAAAATTATTGCAAAGTTCGGTGATTATCAAGTTGATACAGCAATGTCCAAGGAAAGAGGCAAAAATCCATTTCCGAAAGACTGGCGGATGCATGCGTTCTTTATGGATGCTTTGCCGATACTAAACGAAAAACAGCAGCTGGCACCTCTTGCTGAACAGCCGGCTTATCAGCACTTAATTGATCAAGTAATGGCAGAATCGGAGAAAACAACGCTCTTATTCACGGGTCCACTGACGGATTTAGCTAAGGCTATACAAGTAGAACCCGCGATCGTTGATAAAATAGACCGCTTAGTATGGATGGGGGGTACTTATCTCCCTGAAGGTAATGTCCACGAGCCGGAGCATGACGGCACGGCGGAATGGAATGCTTTTTGGGACCCGGAAGCTGTAGGGGTTGTTTTCAATTCTCCGATTGACATCGATATGGTCGCCCTTGAAAGTACGCTGCAAGTGCCGTTAACAACAGACATACGACAAATGTGGGCTGATGAGCGGTCATTTGAAGGGGTTGATTTCTTAGGAGTGAGTTATGCCATGGTTCCGCCGCTCAAACACTTTGCGACGAACTCAACGTATTACCTCTGGGATGTCTTAACGACTGCTGCGCTTGGTAATCCTGAGCTCGTCAAATCCAAAGTCGTCTATTCAGACGTCGTTACTGAAGGGCCGTCGCAAGGGCGTACGTATGAAGTGGAAAACGGCCGTCCGGTTAACTTGGTCTATGACGTCGATCATGATGCATTCTTTGACTATATAACGTCATTAGCTAAAAAGGCTGTCTCACAGTAATGAGCTGACTCATGATTTCAACGAATTGTCTTGGAACAAATAAAAGGCATTGACAAAAAATAATCTGTGTTATAAGATTGTTATTGTCTTATTTGGAGGAATACCCAAGTCCGGCTGAAGGGATCGGTCTTGAAAACCGACAGGGGCTTAACGGCTCGCGGGGGTTCGAATCCCTCTTCCTCCGCCATTATTTTTAAACCAAGACTAATATTTTGATATGCAGATGTCCTCTCCAGGGCATCTTTTTTTTATGTCTGATATAATAGAAAGAAAATTCAGATATTTAGAGGTGGCACATGAACATCACAGCAATTGATATTAAACTGAAACGATCACCACTCCAAAAAACATTTAAGACTGCATTAAGAGTTGTAGAAGCAGTAGAAAGCCTTTATGTATTCATACATACAGACAGCGGTGCCATTGGACTGGGAGAAGCGGTGCCGACCCATGCGATCACAGGTGATACGATTCCTGGTATATGCGGGGCAGTCCATATTATTGAACAACAGCTCATTGGACGAGAACTATCAACAGAACTGCTGCCGGTCATTCAGCAGGCTATCGTCGGTAATACAAGTGCTAAGGCGGCTCTTGATATGGCGGTGTACGACCTGCTCGCCCAGGAACAGCAGCAGCCGCTCTATCAATATTTAGGAGGAACTTATCAAGATTTCGAAACAAGCTATACAGTCAGCTTGAACGAGCTGGACGAAATGGTCAAAGATGCCCTCGATTATCAATCACGAGGATTTACTCTGCTGAAGATTAAACTTGGTGGCCGCGTAGAGGAAGATATTGAACGCATCGCTGCTCTTAGAGAAGCAGTAGATGATTCTATACAACTCGGCATTGATGCCAATCAAGGGTGGTCTGTCAAAGATGCTGTGACGTTCTGTGCTGGCATTGAACGGCGTGACATTCCATTGACAGTTATTGAGCAGCCGGTTCATAAAAGAGATATAAAAGGGATGGCAGAAATCAAACGGCATACAAAAATTCCTGTCATGGCAGACGAAAGCTTGTTCTGTATTGATGATGCCAAAAATCTTGTCGATCAATGGGCGGCAGACAAATGGAATATTAAGCTGATGAAGACAGGCGGCTTATATGAAGCATTGAAAATTTATCATATTGCTTCAGTCCCTTGTATGGTCGGCAGCATGATGGAATCTCATGTTTCCGTGACAGCGGCGTTGCATTTTGCTATGGCAATACAAGCAGATCAAATAGATTTTGATGCACCGCTCATGTTGAAAGAAAAGCCTATCAAAGGCGGCATTCATTATGAAGGAAATCAGGTGAGCTGCAGTAAAAGGTATGGGCTCGGAATTGATAATGATAAGTTATGGGAGGAGTTAAAAGATGAGAAAAGTATGTAATGTAGCAGTGGGAACGATCTGGTCAGCACCTGACAAGGTGAGATCTGTAGATGAGCAAGCATTGACACATCCAACGAATATCCAGCAGTGGCTGCTCAAATTAACGCTGGAAGAGAAACTTGCATTCAGTGAAGATTTGAGTATTGACACTCAGATTCTATACGGAGAAGAAGTTGAAGTGCTTGAAGAACTGGATGGCTGGATGAAAGTTGCCTGTATTCACCAGGCGTCTGATCAGCATGAACTCGGTTACCCAGGTTATATTCCTGCAGCACAGCTGTCAGACGTCTGTGAAGTGGCTGACGACAGTCAGTATGTTCGCGTCATTGTACCGAAGACATTGACATACAAAGATCAGCAACCGCATATCATCATTAGTTTTAATACAACTTTGCCGTTGATCGATGAACAAGATGGCTGGGTCACTGTGATGAGTCCAGATGGTACGCTTGAACTTCGTACCTCAGATGTCGTGATTCAACCGAATTACTGGCCGCAAATACAGCATAATTTTAAAGCGCTGTATGCTGCTGCCCGTCAGTTCCTGGATCTCGGTTATTTGTGGGGCGGAATGTCCAGCTATGGCTATGACTGCTCTGGATTGGTCTATCAAGTGTATCGTCATATGGGCCATAAGCTCCCTAGGGATGCAGGTGAACAATATGAGGCTACAACGCCGGTTGATAAAAGTGATTTGCTGCCGGGCGATTTAGTCTATTTTTCAAGCAATCAATCTATAGATTCGATTACACATATAGGCATTTATATAGGGGACGGCATGATGATTCACTCGCCGCATACTCCGAAAGCGATAGAAGAGATGACGATTACTTCCGGGTATTACGAGACGCATTATGTTGCAGGGAGTCGGGTGATTGATTTCCAGTAACAATATCCTTGAGCACCAGGCCGAATGAATGAAAGGCCTGGTGTGTTTTAATGGGATCTGGGTGATCGGTGAGGCAGGCAAACAACAAAATGTTGCTGTCATAACGCATAATACCGACTTCATGTCTCGTTTGATCGAATTCTCCAGATTTAGAACCTGTTTCAATGTTACTATCAACAATATATAGTCGTATCTTCTCCTTCAACTGCTGGCGCTTCATCATTGTAAACATGTCTTCAAAGTGTTGATGACGATAAATCGCTGTTACTATAGCCATCATATCAGCTGCTGAAGTCATATTATCAAAACCTGCAAGCCGTCGTTCAATGTCCATCATTTTACGGTTAAGAATAGTGGCTGACCAATGATTTTCCATGAAATAATGATTCAATGTATCCAGTCCTATATATTCGATGATGGTATTAGTTGCTGTATTATCTGAAGCAATAATCATTAATGTGACAAGGTCGTGGATAGTGTAATACTGATGAGATAAGTAGGGGCTTGGACCGCTTCCTTCAACAGGGCTATCAAGTGCCAGCTTTTGATCGAGTGCGTCATACAAATGTTCATACACATATAACATAATAGGAAGTTTAATGAGGCTTGCTGACGGAAATAGCGTATCTCGTTGTTCATCGTCATAAAGACATCGGGTTCCATCACTTATAATGACGGCTTTTCGAGGTTCGTTACCCATAAACATATGCATTTTATTCATCCTTTCAAATCAGCTCTTTTAACTTAGTATAAATAAAATTATTCGTGATGACTATGAATTGTGAAAGAACTAATGTTTTTGTAATCCTTTTCAGAAAGCCTTTACATGCTTGTATAGACAAGATACAATAGGATTAATTGAAAAATAAGGAGATGACAGTATGGCAGTTAATAGAGATGAAGTCAGACAGATTATTGATGCAATCGGCGGCAAAGAAAATGTCAATGCAGCGACGCATTGTGTGACAAGACTACGTTTAGCACTTAATGATGAAACGAAAGTCGACAAAGTGGCATTAGATCAATTGGATTTAGTGAAAGGATCATTCGCGGCAAACAATCAGTTTCAGATTGTGATTGGTCCTGGTACTGTAGATGAAGTGTACCAAGTGTTCACGGAGGAAACGGGAATAGGCGAGAGTACGAAAGATGAAGTGAAAGCAGCAGCAGCAGACAAAATGAACCCACTGCAACGTGCGATTAAAACATTAGGTGATGTCTTCATTCCGTTATTGCCGGCTATCGTTACAGCAGGTTTGCTTCTTGGTTTGAACAACGTACTGACAGCAGGCGGACTATTTGGTGATCAGTCACTGGTCGAGATGTATCCTCAATTGAAGGACTTGGCAGAAATCATCAACTATATCGCAGCAGCACCATTCATCTTCCTTCCTGCGTTGATTGGTTGGTCAGCTATGCGTGTATTTGGTGGTAGTCCAATTCTCGGGTTAGTACTTGGTTTGATTATGTGTCACCCGGGTCTTGCTTCACAGTATAGTTTAGGTAATTCAGAGACAGGTGAATTAACAAAGATTCCAGAGTGGAATGTGTTCGGTCTGCATATTGAAAAACTGAACTACCAAGGACAAGTCTTACCTGTATTGATTGCAGCATGGTTCCTTGCTAAAGTAGAACGTTTTCTGAATAAACGTGTCCATGACTCAATCAAAATGCTCGTTGTTGGACCTGTATCTCTACTGCTTGTCGGTTTCTTGTCATTCGTTCTTATTGGCCCGATTGCCTTATGGTTAGGGACGCAAATTACAGATGTCATTCAATGGATCTTCACTCAAGCAGGCTGGTTAGGCGGCTTAGTCTACGGCTTGATTTATGCACCATTAGTAGTCACAGGTTTGCATCATATGTTCCTTGCTGTTGACTTCCAGTTGATGAACTCTGAGTTAAAAGGAACCTATTTATGGCCAATCCTTGCGATTTCCAATATTGCTCAAGGATCTGCAGCATTTGCGGCATGGTGGTTATACAAACGCCGTAAACTTGTTAAAGAACAAGGTTTAGCATTGACGTCAGGAATTTCAGGCTGGTTAGGTGTTACAGAACCTGCCATGTTCGGGGTCAACATTCCGTTGAAATATCCATTCGTTGCAGCGGTAATTACGACGGGTATCGTCGGTGCGTTGTTTGGTTCTCAGCAATTACTTGGAAGAGTCGGGGTCGGTGGTGTACCAGGGATTATCTCTATCAATGAAGGTTTCCGTATGACCTTCTTAATTGGAATGATTATTGCCATTATTCTTCCGATTGTATTGACACTGATATTTTCAATATTTGCTGAAAGAAAGAACAAAGAAGTTGTTAGAGAAATTGAATAACTTGTAAGTACAAGTTATGCTCGATAAATTTAAAGTATCTTAAAACGTGAGGAGTTTTTTAATTGGCAGTTTCCGACTGGAAAAAATCAGTGGTCTATCAAATATATCCGAAGTCATTTAACGATACGACAGGTAATGGACAGGGAGATATTAACGGTATTATCGAAAAGCTCGACTATTTAAAGATATTAGGCGTAGATTATCTGTGGCTGACCCCGGTTTATCGTTCACCGATGAACGATAATGGTTATGATATTAGTGATTATTATGAAATTAATCCTGACTTCGGGACGAAAGAAGACTTTAAGCGGCTGCTTGACGAGGCGCATGCACGTGGTATCAAGATTATGTCAGACATCGTCATCAATCATACATCCACTGAGCATCAATGGTTTATTGAATCGCGTCAATCCACAGACAGCAAGTACCGTGACTACTACATCTGGAAAGACGGCGACGGTGACCAGCCCCCAACCAACTGGGAATCTAAGTTCGGGGGAAGTGCATGGCAGAAAGATGAAATAACGGGACAGTATTACCTTCGACTGTTTGATGTCACTCAAGCAGATTTAAACTGGGAAAATGACAGCGTGCGTCAAGACATCTTTGATATGATCAATTACTGGATTGATTTCGGTATGGACGGATTCCGTTTTGATGTCATCAACTTAATTTCTAAAGGCGACTATAAAAACTCTGACGACATCGGTAAAGAATTTTATACGGATGGTCCAAGAGTCCATGAGTTTATGCATGAAATGAACCGTAGCACGTTTGGCGACAAAGAAGGATTTATGACCGTAGGCGAGATGAGTTCGACGACCCTTGAACATTGTATTAAATATACAAAGCCGGAGCGTCAAGAGTTAAACAGTGTCTTTAATTTCCATCATCTTAAAGTAGATTATAAAGATGGTGAGAAGTGGTCTGAACAGCCGTATGATTTTCTGGAGCTGAAAAAAATTCTGTTCCGCTGGCAGGTAGGTATTGAAGCTGGAGGCGGCTGGAACGCTATTTTCTGGTGTAACCATGACCAGCCGCGCGTAGTATCTCGTTTCGGTGATGATACGACTGAAGAAGCCCGTGTCAGAAGTGGTAAGATGCTTGCCATCGCGCTGCACTTCCTGCAAGGTACACCGTATATCTATCAAGGTGAAGAAATTGGTATGACGAATTTGTATTTCAATAGCATTGATCAGTATCGCGATGTGGAATCATTAAATGCTTATTCTATTATGAAAGAGCGTGGTATATCAGATAGCCAGGCGATTCGTATTTTAAGGGACAAGTCTCGTGATAATGCACGTTCTCCTGTGCAGTGGGATGGTTCTGCCCATGCTGGATTTACGACTGGGACGCCGTGGATTGATCTCGCTGATAATTATCAGCATATTAATGTGGAACAGGCACTTGCAGATAAACACTCTATCTTCTACACGTATCAGCGGTTGATTGAACTACGACACGAACTTGATGTAATGACGTATGGAAAGGTCGTACCGTTACTGGAAGAGCATCCGCAATTATTTGCCTATGAACGTCAGTTGGATGAAGAAATAGTGATTGTCATTGCTAACTTTAGCGGTCAGATGGTAGAAGTGCCGGCTGATGTAAATATTGACGGTGAAGTGCTCATTAATAATTATGATTCTTACAGTGGGAAGTTTGAGCCTTACCAGGCTATTGCGGTTAAAAAATAATTAAAAGCATCTTGTTCCAAACTAGTTAATTTATGTTAAGATATTTGGAAACAAGAGGTGACATAAGGATGAATAGTAATAAATATCGTATGATATATCAGGAATTAAGTGGTAAAATCATCAGCGGAGAATACCAGCAGCATGATCAACTGCCTTCTGAGAATCTTCTGGTCAAACAGTATCAAGTCTCACGTGAAACAGTGAGAAAGGCTTTGAGTCTGCTTCAGACAAATGGGTTTATCCAGAAGTTAAAAGGCAAAGGGTCAGTTGTTATTTACAATGAATCAATGAATTTCCCGGTGTCTCAGCTCATTAGTTTTGAAGAAATTAAAGAGTCGCTCAATATGGACTATGTGACACATGTGGAATCGTTTGACAAAGTACATGCGTCTGACTATCCAGCAGTAATGACGGCACTTAAAATATCGGGAAATACTGAACTGTTTAAGGTCGTCAGAACAAGACGTAAAGGAGAAACAGTCAACATCATTGATACAGATTATTTTCTTGTTGAGTTGATGCCGACATTGACGAAGGAAATAGCTGAACAATCGATCTATTCCTATATCGAGAATCAACTTGGGTTGGTCATCAGCTTCTCAAACAAGGCGATTACTTTCGAACCGATGACGACAGCTGAGCTCGAGTTGTTCAATGATGCCTCACCACCTTATGCAGCCACAGTTCGTTCGATTGTTCATTTATCAAATGCTGTCGCGTTTCAATATAATATTTCGAAACATAGAGCAAGTGAATTTAAGTTTGTTGATTTTTCAAGACGACCGACTATCAAAAAATGATAGTATGAGAAAAATAAAAGTGTTTTTCTTGCCAAACAATCCGCTGATATAGTATCATAGGTTTTGCCGTGCTAAGTGGGGAGTTAGCGGTTCCCTGTACTTGCAAGCCGCTTAGGCAAGACCTAATTCCTCTGCCGAGGGTAATATTTTGTGAGGCCTGACCTTGACACGTAGTGTTGAGAAGACGGTCCGAGTCAATATAAGCCCATGAATCATGTCAGGTCCGGAAGGAAGCAGCATTAAGTGGTACCTTGTATGTGACTGGGGCAGCCGTCTTTGAGCTGTCGATCGAGGTTCCGCTTGTGGATGTTAATCGACGTAGAGGTGCACGGTATTTATATACAAATTAATGATATAGCTAATAGATAGACCTAGGAGACTAGGTCTTTTTTTTGAACGTTTCAGCTGACTGAAGTCGGAAATAAAGTTGAATATAAGATGTGGAAATAATATTACTACATATTTATTACACGAAAGTGTTATAGTAAATAACGAAATAGAACATGTCAAAAAACGGGAGAGCTTTTTAATGAAGTTTTGTAATTTGACGATAGAGGAATTTGAATCGTTTGTTAACGATCATTTCAGTCACTATACACAATCTAGAGCTCACTTCGCGGGTCGTCAGACATTAAATCTTGATGTCCATCTCGTAGGAGTGAAAGAAGGGGACAAAGTGCTGGCAGCCTGTTTACTGAACGGTGCGCCGAGCTTTAAATTCTTCAATTATTTTTATACGCATAAAGGACCGTTGTTCGATCATCATGACAAAGCACTCGTCGATTTTTTCTACACGCATTTAACTGCTTATTTGAAGAAGCACAAAGGGCTGTTTGTGTTAGTGGACCCTTATATTACGCGTAATCATCTGGACGGTGACGGCTATGTCACTGAGTCATTTGAAGTGGACGATATTATCACCGAAATGGAACGCCTCGGCTATGAACACCAAGGTTACAGTATCGGCTACTCTATGGATTCCCAGGCACGCTTCTTATCAGTACTTGATTTAACAGATAAGACAGATGACGAACTGCTGAAAGAAATGGATTATAAGACGCGCCGTAATATCAATAAAACGATCGAGATGGGTGTGCAGATGCGTGACTTATCAGATGATGAAATGGAGAAGTTTTTCAGGCTGTATAAAATGGCGGAAGATAAACATCATTTCTCATTGTTTGACCTGCAGACGTTCAAGCGTATGAAACAAACATACGGGGACAATGCGCGCGTTGTGATGACGTATATCAACCTCAATGATTACTTAAAACGCCTGAACGACCAGCTGAGCATAAAACGCGCAGATTATAATAAGGCAGCAGCAGAACTGGAAGAGAACCCTGACTACAGAAAGCTGAAAAATAAAACAGTAGAACTCGAAAAGGCAGTAGCACAGATCGAGAAGAAAGTCGCGGAAACAGAAGCCTTAAAAGCAAGTGACGGCGATGTGCTTGAATTGGCGAGTGCTATTTATGTTTTCAACAATCATGAGCTGTATTACTTATCAAGCGGCTCTAATCCTGCTTATAATCAGTTCATGGGTGCGTACAACATGCAGTGGGAAATGATTAAGTTTGCCAATCAGCTTGGCCTGAAGCGCTATAACTTCTATGGCGTCAGCGGGGACTTTACAGAATCGTCACCTGACCTAGGCGTTGCGAAGTTCAAGAAAGGATTCAATGCCTATATTGATGAGCAAATTGGTGATTTTATCAAGCCGCTGAACCCTGGGGCATACTGGCTGTACAAAAAAATGAAAAAGAAATAACGATGTTGCGGAAGACTCATCAACAGTTCATTCTGATGAGTCTTCTCTTTTTTGTTATGAAGCAGTTATGTCTAATGGTATAATGAAAGGACCAATATTGATGGAGGGGACGTCTTGAGTTATCAGGCATTATATCGCGTGTTCAGATCCCAGGCTTTCGAAGAAGTAGTCGGACAGAAGCATGTGACGACTACGCTGAAGAACGCTATAGCGAGAAATAAAATATCACACGCTTATTTATTCAACGGACCGCGTGGTACAGGGAAAACAAGTATCGCGAAAATATTTGCCAAAGCTATCAACTGTACTGAACGTCATGACGGCGAACCATGTAATGAATGTGCCAGCTGTATTTCGATTACGAACGGAACAAACTCGGACGTCATTGAAATTGATGCAGCCAGCAATAACGGCGTGGATGAAATCCGTAATATTAGAGATAAAGTGAAGTATGCACCAGGTGAATCCAGATACAAAGTCTATATTATCGATGAAGTGCATATGCTGACGACAGGTGCATTTAATGCACTGTTAAAGACACTTGAAGAACCACCCGGCCATGCGATATTCATATTGGCGACGACAGAGCCGCACAAAATACCACCAACGATTATTTCCCGCTGTCAGCGATTTGATTTCAAGGCAATCGCCACACCGGATATCGTTGAACATTTGACTTATGTCTGCGACAAAGAAGGCATTCAGTTTGAAGTGCAGGCACTTGAATTCATTGCCCAGACAGCTGAAGGCGGCATGCGGGATGCTTTGAGTATACTGGACCAGGCCATTGCGTTCGGCGATGAAACATTGACGCTGTCGCATGTATTGAATGTGACCGGAAGTGTCGGTAAAGATGATCTTCACGCACTGACTGACGCGATTGTGACACATGATGTACGCGGTGCATTTGACTTGTATCACCAGCTGTTAAGTGACGGTAAGGAATCAAACCGGCTCGTGAATGATTTCATCTATTATTTACGGGATATCATTGTTGATTTTGCTACCGGAACAGAGGGACAAGGTGAAATTTACAGAGTAGAGCTGCCCGTCATCTATGAAATGATTGATAAGATCAACGATACACTTGTATCGATGCGCTTTGCAGTCAATGTGAACATCCACTTTGAAGTGTTGATTGTGAAACTTTCAGAACTGGTCAAGAGCCATCAGCAGAGTGCGGGAGTTAATACGCAGTATATCGATGCGAAGATGAAGGAATTTGAAGAGAAACTTGCTCAAGTCCAGTTGAACCCTACTGCAGCACCGTCTAAGCCAAAACAAAAAGTAGAGCGTACGACGAATAAATTCTCAATCTCTCAAATAGAGAATGTGCTGGACAATGCTAATCGTGAAGATTTGAACTATCTCAAGGAGAACTGGCAGTCGCTCATCGATCACGTCAAACAGAACGACCGTGCACTTGTCAGTCTGCTGCAGAATTCAGAGCCGGTAGCAGCGAGCAGTACGCACGTGTTGATTAAATTTGAAGAAGATATTCACTGTGAACTCGTCAATAAAGGTGACGACAAACGCGAACAGATTGAGTCGATTGTGTACACAATTATCAATAAAAAAGTTAAAATGGTAGGTGTACCAGATTCACAGTGGCTGCAAGTCAGACATGACTATATTAAGAATAAGAAGCAGCAGACCGAAGCTAAATCGGAACCCAAGAACGATATCGTCAAGACGGCGGAAGATTTGTTCGGCAAAGACACAATAAATTTAATTGATTAAATAGGAGGAAACAATTATGCGCGGTGGCGGTAATATGCAGCAAATGATGAAACAAATGCAGAAAATGCAGAAGAAAATGGCGGAAGAGCAGGAAAAGTTAAAAGACGAACGTATTGAAGGGACAGCAGGCGGCGGTATGGTCACTGTTGTCGTCTCAGGTCATAAAGAAGTGCTTGATGTCATCATCAAGGAAGAAGTAGTAGATCCAGAAGATATCGAAATGTTACAGGACTTAGTACTGGCAGCAACTAATGAAGCGTTGTCTAAAGCAGACGATGTGACAGCACAGCGTTTAGGTCAGCATACTAAAGGAATGAACATTCCAGGAATGATGTAATGCATTATCCAGCACCTATTTCACGGCTCATAGACAGCTTTATGAAACTGCCTGGTATCGGCCCTAAGACGGCAGCACGTCTTGCATTTCATGTGCTCGATATGAAAGAAGACGATGTGATGAACTTCGCCAAGGCGCTGGTTGATGTGAAGCGTGAACTGACGTACTGCTCGGTATGTGGTCATATTACGGATACAGATCCTTGCTATATTTGTGCCGATAAGACGCGCGACCGCTCGATGATCTGCGTCGTCGAGGAATCAAAAGACGTCATTGCAATGGAAAAAATGCGGGAATACAAAGGGATGTACCATGTGCTGCAAGGAGCGATTTCTCCGATGGAAGGCATCGGCCCAGAAGATATCAATATTCCGAACTTATTGAACCGATTGAAGGATGAACAAGTTCAGGAATTGATTCTGGCGACAAACCCTAACATCGAAGGTGAATCAACAGCGATGTACATCTCAAGATTAGTGAAACCGATCGGTCTTAAGACTACTCGCCTTGCGCATGGACTGCCAGTCGGCGGTGACCTTGAGTATGCGGATGAAGTGACGTTGTCAAAAGCCATTTCAGGACGTACAGAAATATAAAAACAGTGACGCTGTGTAGTGCGTCACTGTTTTTTTGTACTGTTATACAAGTCGTTTTCTAATGGCACCTGATAATGTGTCAACGATGATAACCATGATCACGATACCGATAAGGATGATACCGACACGGTCCCATGTTCTTCCCTGCAGTGCGAAGATGAGTGGTGTACCGATACCACCTGCACCGATTAACCCGAGGATAGATGCACTTCTTAAATTGATTTCGAAACGATAAAGAACAAACGAAATGAATGCCGGTAATATTTGCGGAACGACAGCAAACATCAACGTTTTAATTTTATTGGCGCCTGTAGCAGTCAATGCTTCAGATGGACCGAGGTCTAAATTCTCGATGTCTTCAGCAAACAGTTTACCGAGCATCCCGATTGAATGGATACCAACTGCAAGTACCCCTGCAAATGCGCCAGGACCGACCGCTTTGATGAATAATAAAGCCATGATGATTTCCGGGAACACGCGGATGAGACTGAGTAGGAATTTACTGATTTCAGACAGGAAGCGGTTTGAAATGTTTCTAGCTGCTAAAAATGCGAACGGGATACACAGCACTGCTGAAATGATGGTCCCGAGAAACGCAATGGCAAACGTTTCAAGCAGACCGCGCAGCAAGTCCTCCCCTTCAGGCATATAGACATAACCCCAGTCAGGATGAATGATTCCTGACAAAATATTAGAAAGAATCTCCCATGATTTTTCTTTGATTTCTATTTTCGGCATACCACTGAACGCCCATATGTAAATGGCAAGGAGCAGCACAATGAGAAGGACCGTTCTGATAATAGAAGGAACGGATGATTTAGTTTTCAAGTAGTCATAGTTCTTTGTCACAGCAATCGCTCCCTCACTTTCGTACTCGTATAGTCAATGACCATTACTATTATTAAAGTAAAAATGATAATAGCAGTTACTTTTGGATATTCAAAGTAGCCGAGTGTTTTATCGTAGAACAACCCGATACCACCCGCACCTACAAGACCAAGTACAGCCGCAGCACGGATGTTGATTTCAAAAGTAAATAATACAAATGACAGGTAAGGTGCAAGAGCCTGTGGCAGAACACCGAATGTAATCCATTTGTATTTGTTGGCTCCGACCGCAGTCATCGCTTCAAGCGGTCCGTTGTCGATATTTTCAAGGGCCTCATAGAACAGCTTTGCGACAATTCCGAAGGACAGAACGGTCAGAGCGAATATACCAGGAAGCGCTCCAATACCAAACACAGCTACGAATATAGAAGCAAGCAATAGGTCGGGAATAGTCCGGATGATATTGAGGACGAAACGAACAGGCATGTAAATCCAGCGGGATTTAAATACATTGCTTGCTGATAATAAGGCCACGGGTAGCGCAAGTAGTGAACCGAATGTTGTGCCAAGCACTGCCATACGCATCGTATCGAGCATCGGATCGGCGATTTCTGAGAAGTAGGACCAGTCTGGTGGCAGCATTTCTCTCATAAGATTCATCATTTCCGGCCAGCCCATAGCCAGACTTTGTAAGCTGAACCCTGTGCTGTAGCCGCTCCATATGACTAGAGCAATTATTAACAGCAGTGAGAAAATAGTTTTATAACGTTTAGCATTACTGGTAGGTGTTGGGTTCATCAGTTAACCCCCATCTTCTCGTCATCTTTAATTTCACGACCGTAAATCTTGCTGAAAGCATCGTCTGTTGCCAGTTCTACAGGACCATCAAAGACCACTCTGCCAGCCTGCAGCCCGATGATTCTTGTCGCATACTCACGGGCAAGGTCAACAAAGTGAAGATTGACGATAATAGTAATGCCGAGTTCCTTGTTAATACGCTGTAAGTCATCCATGACTTGTTTAGTGGTCAATGGGTCGAGAGAGGCAACAGGTTCATCTGCTAAAATAATTTTCGGTTCTTGAGCAAGTGCCCGTGCGATTGAGACACGCTGCTGCTGGCCGCCTGATAATTCATCGGCACGGTTATAAGCTTTCTCCACAATATTGACGCGGTCAAGTGCTTCAAGAGCAATCTGTTTGTCCTGTTTTGGAAACAATCCCAGTACCATTTTCCATGTTGGATGATAGCCTACACGACCGGACAGTACATTTCTAATGACAGAAGAGCGTTTAACAAGATTGAAACTTTGAAAAATCATACCGATATTGCGGCGCATCATCAGTAGTTTATTGCCTTTTGCTTTAGTGATAGATTCACCGTCGATGGAAATATCACCTGAAGTGATTTCGTGGAGACGGTTAATAGAACGCAGCATCGTCGATTTCCCGGCTCCTGATAAGCCGACAATCACTACGAATTCACCTTGGTTGATTTCAAGATCAACGTGGTCAAGGCCGACATGGCCGTTTGGATAGACTTTACTGACGTCAGAAAATACGATTTGACTCATAGTGACACTCCTTTAAATAAAAGGCTAAACCCACGAGTGTGAGTTTAGCCTTGTTGATAGCATAGATATGCTTAAGAAATTATTCTTTGACTTTTTTATCGTACTCACGAATGATGTCAAATTTAGAATCATCTGATTTCACATAACCTTCATGTGAATAAACATCACGGATTATTTTTTGTCCTTCTTTGTCTTTACCGATATTGACGAATGCTTCTGTTACTTTATCTTTCCACTCATCAGTCATATCTGAACGAGCTGCGATTGTATCATTAGGAATATTTTCAGTGAATTTCACGATTTTAGTATCTTTGAAGACATCAGGCTGGTCGCCTTTAACAATGTTACGTGCATCCTGGAATGTCACTGCAACATCTACATCATCATTTAATAATGAAATAACTGCTTGATCATGACCTTTAACAGTGGTTACTTCCATATCTTTTAATGGATCAATACCTTCGCCTTTTAATTCAACAGCCGGGAATACGTATCCTGCAGTAGACGTCACGTCCTGCATCGCAATTTTCTTGCCTTTCATATCTTTCAAGCTGTCGATACCGGAATCTTTTTTAACGATGAACTGTGATTTGTAGAAATCAACTAATTCGTCAGTCGGGGTACCATCATCATTTACACCGTAACGCTGAGCCTGTAGCAATACGTCAGCAGCTTTTTGATCATGTGCTAAAACATAAGCAGTGGGAGGCAGGAAGCCGATATCTACTTTTTTAGATTTCATCGCTTCTACAATTGTGTTGTAGTTAGTAGATACAGAAACTTCTACTGGAATATCTAGTTCATCAGTCAATAACTTTTCAAGCGGTTTTGCTTTTGCTTCAAGTGTTTCAGCATTTTGAGAAGGAACGAATTGTACCGTTAATTTCTCAGGCGTGTAGCCTTTGTCTGCTGACTCTTTGTTGTCGTCTGATTTTGAATCTGTAGAACCACAAGCTGCAAGTACTGTTACTGCCATCACTGCAGGAACAGAAGTTTTAACGATTTTTTTAAACATGATGATGCTCCTTTTCCTATTTTTGTAACGCATGAATCAATGATAACAAAACATCAATCAAATAGACATGACAATTATGTAAATATTGAAAATAAAGCGCTATTTGTTGTACATATTATTTACATACACTTAAAAATAGTTTGTTAAAAATAGAGTTATAATAAGTAAAAATCTATTTATGTGAAAAGAGGAAAATCTGATGATCAAAAAAGCGGTCTTGACTACGATAGCAGCTCTAACTTTAGGGACTCATGCGGGCTATGCAGAAAACTTCAGCGACCGAGCACCAGAGATTAAGCCGACAGCTGCGAATGGTCAGAGCGTCTTAGTTGATAATACCCATGGTCAGACTGCAGGAGCAGCGGACTGGGTCATTGATGGTGCATTTTCTGATTTTGGTAACGGCATAGCAGCAAAAGGTTATCATGTGAAAGAATTGCGTAAAGGAACATCGATTACATATGAAGACTTGTCTGCGCATGACATTTTCATTATACCTGAGGCAAATATTCCGTACAAGGTCACAGAGCAAGATGCGATTTTAAAATTTGTTCAGCAGGGCGGCAGTGTATTTTTCATTGCTGACCACTATAATGCCGACCGAAATTTAAATCGGTTTGATTCTTCAGAAATCTTCAATGGTTATCGCCGGGGCGCGTATAATGATCCTGCAAAAGGGATGGCGACCGCAGAAAAACAGTCCTCGAAAATGACAGGAGTAGGGAGCTCTGACTGGCTGTCGGCTCATTTCGGCGTCAGATTCAGATATAATGCACTGAATAATATTATTGCGACAGATATTGTACACGATGCCGGTGCATTTGGTATTACAAATGGAGTTAGTAGTGTTGCGATGCATGCGGGCTCTACACTTGCGATTACCAACCCTGATATTGCTAAAGGACTCGTATACTTACCATCCGGTCTGACAACAGCGGATAAGTGGGGGCCGGCTGTAGATCAGGGCGTTTACTTCGGAGGTGGACGTGATGAAGGTGCTTATGTTGCCATCAGCAAAGTAGGACTCGGCAAAGCAGCCTTTATCGGTGATTCGTCTATGGTAGAAGATGCAACACCGAAATATTTAAGAGAAGATAACGGGCAGACTAAAAAGACATATGACGGCTACAAAGAACAAAATGACAGCACACTACTCCTTAATCTGATCAACTGGCTGGCTAAGGATGAATCTTATACGTCATTCCGCGAGAAAGGCCTGACATTAGATCAGAAATCTCCTATATTACCGTTTGAAGTACCTTCAGCATCGACAGAATCTGAAAGTGAGCCGTGGTCAACACCTGCCGCTACCTACAAATGGTATGATGAAGCGACCTTCAAACAAGGAAGCTACGGCTATCAATCGGCAGTGCCGGCACCAGTCAGCAGTTATGATTTTATGATGCCGACAGTAACTAACGGCGTTTCGTTCACTACTCAGTTGACATTAAGTGGTTTGACTCCTAACACAACGTATAACGATCTCAAGGTAGGAATATATAATACAAGCGGCACTCAACTCGGTTCCTTCTATATGAATGGAACATGGAGTGCAGTCGGTTATAGTCCCGCATTTTCATTGACTACTGATATGCACGGCTCAGCTTCTACTGTCATCACAGGAAAAACGACTAAAGGAACGACGGGAACTTCGAACATCAGACTAAAAAGAGGGACAACTAACTTATATACTGAAGCATTTACAATTAAATAATAAAGAGCAGTAACGTTCAAGCAGCTGATAGCAGCTGCTTTTTTTATATTTTGACATTTGTTATAATATGGAATAGCTGAAGGAGTGAAAGAATGGATAAAATAGGATTGGTGTTAGAAGGAGGAGGTATGCGCGGAATCTATACCGCAGGCGTCCTCGATTTATTTTTAGATAAAGGTATTCATTTTGACTATATTATCGGTGTTTCAGCAGGAGCTAATATGGCTGCTTCTTATTTATCTATGCAGCGCGGGCGCAATAGACAAGTCAGTCTGGACTTTTTAAATGATCAGCGCTATTTATCTATGAAGAATTTCGTGAAGAACCGGGAAATGTTCGGTATGGATTTTATTTTTGAAGAGATACCGAATAAGCTCGTGCCATTTAACATGGAAAACTTCCTACTATATGAAGGAGAATACGTAGTTGCCTGTACCAACTGTGAAACAGGAGAGACAGAATACTTTGATAAAACTTATTTAACGAAAGATTTATTGAAGATACTTCGTGCCTCGAGTTCTCTTCCGTTCATGGCACCTATTGTTGATTACGAAGGTAAGAAATTACTTGATGGCGGCGTTACAGATCCTATTCCGCTTCGAAAAGCGCAGGCAGATGGAATAGCAAAAAATGTGGTCGTGCTGACACGCCCGAAAGGCTATGTCAAAAAATCAGGACGTCTAGCAAAGTGGTTCAAAGTGAAAGGCTATCCCAAAGTGGATGAAGCGATGCGCAGACGACCTGCTCGATATAATGAAACATTATATTATGTCAATCAACAGGAAGAAGAGGGAAATGTTGTTGTCATTCGTCCTTCAGCCGATTTAAAAGTAGATCGCCTGGAGAAAGATAAAGTGAAACTCGATGCGATGTATCACATGGGTTATAAGGATGCAGAAAATGCTCTAGCTAAAATAGCTGATTTAAGACTTTCAAACTAATTGCTGAAAGTGTAAATTTTATGCTTGTAGAACAGCTTGCAAGCCTGTATAGTTATATCTTGTCCGGCAGAGATAACAATAACTCGAAAAAAGATTTCAAAAAAAGAGTTGACTTGTACTTTGCATAAGAGTATAATTAAATCTTGTCCGGCAGAGATATAACAATACATAAACCACTTGATTTTAAAAAAACTTTTAAAAAAGAGTTGACTTTCAAAATGAAAGAGTGTATAGTTAAATCTTGTGAGACGAAAAATGAACATTGAAAACTGAATGACAATATGTCAACGTTAATTCCAATAATTTGAGTACTTTAAGTACTT
>CAACXC010000038.1_pt1 | contig 54216 bp, 60 predicted proteins | sample 2275831 | NCBI WGS metagenome assembly CAACXC01 (sample SAMEA5312476, study PRJEB27640) | indoor metagenome | biome: indoor environment; feature: uncontrolled; material: tiles wood | place: Germany | collected 2014-07-07
CACGAAAACGAAATCGCACAGTCAGAAGCGCATAATGACAAGACATTTGCCCATTACTGGCTGCACAATGGTTTCATCAATATCGACAATGAAAAGATGAGTAAATCACTCGGTAACTTCATTCTTGTCCATGATATCATCAAAGAAATTGACCCTAATGTCCTGCGTTTCTTTATGATCAGCGTGCATTACCGTCATCCGATCAACTACAATATGGAACTCGTCAATGCAGCGAAGACAGGTCTTGAGAGAATTCAGAATGCCTATCAGTCCCTTGTCGAAAGAAAGAATATTTCTGTTGATATTGCAGACCATCATGAGGTCATCGCTGACATAGATCATATACTCGCTAAGTTTGAAGAAGCGATGGATGATGATTTCAATACGGCCAACGCGGTGACGAGCTGGTATGAGCTCGCGAAGCTTGCGAATGTCTATAACGCGAATACATCGACTGACTTGTCCGTCATTAAACGTTTTATTGAAGTGTTTGATATTATGAGCGATGTCCTCGGCGTGAATTTACAGGCGGACAATGGCCTGCTGGACGAAGAGGTCGAGCGTCTGATTGAAGAACGTCAGACGGCCCGTGCCAGCAAAGACTTCAAACGCGCCGACGAAATCCGCGACCTGCTTAAAGAGCAGAACATCATTCTTGAAGATACAGCACAAGGAGTGCGTTTCCGCCGTGGTTAACGCTGCTCATCTCCATAATCCGCTGACACTCGCCTATTTAGGAGATGCGATATTAGACCTCCATGTCAGACAGCATGTCATACTAAAATTGAAGGCGAAACCGAATGCTCTGCACCGCGCTGCAACGTTCTATGTATCAGCGAAGAGCCAGGCACAGACGTTCGATGCACTCGTTGACGCACAGTATTTCACTGAGCAGGAATTGGATGTATTGATGCGCGGGCGCAACGCGAAGAGCCATACGAAAGCAAAAAATACAGATGTGGTCACTTATAAGAAGAGCACAGGGCTTGAAGCGGTCATCGGCTACTTGCAGCTGGCAGGAGAAGAAGAACGGCTGAAAGAACTGCTCGACAAAATAGTGGCGCTATGTGAAGAGAGGGAACTGAAATGAACGAAGATATTATCGTCGGCAGACATGCGGTGAAGAGTGCCGTGTCATCTGACCGCGAGATCAACAAAGTGTTTATTCAGGAAGGCATCAACAAGCAGCAGATCAGGCCCATTCTCGACCTGCTGAAAGAACGGAAAATCATGGTTCAGCAAGTGCCGAAAAGCAAACTGGATCAGATGAGTGATGTACCGCATCAAGGGATTGCGGCACAGATTTCACCGTATGACTACACCGAGCTTGAAGACTTCTTGGAGACAGTAAAGGATAAGACAGCGACTGTCATGATTCTGGACGGCCTGGAAGACCCGCATAATCTCGGTTCTATCATCAGAACAGCAGATGCAATCGGTGTGGATGGGATTATTATCCCGAAACGACGTTCTGTGACGCTGAATTCAACAGTTGTCAAAGCATCGACCGGGGCGATTGAATATGTGCCGGTGATGCGCGTCACTAATTTGGCGCAGACGATCGATCGACTGAAAGAGGCGGGATTCTGGATCTGCGGCACTGACGCTGGGAAATCAGTGGATTACCGGAGAATGGCTGCGGATATGCCGCTTGCTGTAGTCATCGGTTCTGAAGGTGAAGGGATGAGCAGATTAGTCAAAGAAAAATGTGATTTTCTTGTGCACTTGCCGATGGTCGGTCATGTCAACAGCTTGAACGCCTCAGTGGCTGCAGCGCTATTGATGTATGAAGTCTATAGAAAGCGCAACAGTATCGACTGATGAAGGAATTCTATATCATAGTTGATGGTTACAATGTCATCGGGCAAAGCGACCGGCTGAAAGCTATCGCACTGGAATCATTGGAAGAAGCAAGGAAAACACTGCTTTTAGATCTCGTCAACTATAATGCAAGACAGCAGGGTGAACTGATCTGCGTGTTTGATGCTTACGATGTGAAACGCGGAGAGTTCATTGAACTATTTCACGGCATCAAAGTCATCTTCTCAAAAGAGAAGGAAACTGCGGACTCGGTCATCGAGCGTCTCGTCTATGAGCTGTACGATAAGCACATTACACGAATTACAGTCGTGACAAGTGATTTATCTGAGCAGCATGCTATTTTTGGAACTGGGGCACTGCGCGTGTCGTCACGTGAATTTTTAAGTGAACTCGATGAAGAGAAGGAACTGCTGGATAAAGACATCAAGAAAATGAACACATTCAAACCAAGGACAAGAATCGATATCGATGAAGAGACGAAATTTAGACTCGAACGGCTCAGACGTGGACTTGATGAGTAAATTTATTATTTCAGCAGCACGGCTTGTCGGTAGTTACGTGACGTTGTACACTGAAGTTAATACTAATAAGGGGTGTTAACTTTTGTTCAGAGCGCTGACATTCGTTCTGTTTGAGACAGAAGAACGTTACGAGACGAAGACGGATGAACAGCTTGTCGCTGACATTCAAGCAGGGGATGAACGATCTTTTGAACGGCTCGTTGTCCGTATGAGACTGTTGATTTTGACGTATGTCAGACGGCATCAGATGGATGATGACGAGCTGTATCAGGAGGCATTGATTCTGCTTCACCAGGCAGCTGTTGACTATGATCAGCTGAAATGCGATACGTTTAAACCTTATTATCTAAGGCTGCTGCGCTTTCGGATGATTGACTGGGCGAGAAAAGAGCGCAGTCGTCAGAAGGTGGCGATGGTCAGTCTTGATGCGCCGCTGTCAGAAGATGAGAGCAGAACATTAATCGATGAGCTGAACGACTATTCCCAACTATCACCTGAAGAAGTCAGCATCTATAATGAACTCTCTAGTCAGTTGAATCCAGTGACACTCGGCCTCAGTCCGCTGGAGCATCGCATGGCAAAACATCTGCTGAGCGGTCTGACAATTGAAGAGATTTGTGTGCTTGAAGACCGGACGGAACGCATCATCCGGAATGCACATCAGAGACTAAAACACAAAGTGCTGAGTCAGTTGATGCGTTGACAACTGAACCTTTACTTTGTATATTAAATAGGATTAAGGTGAACCCAATTGAAAAAAGTGGCATTAAATTGTTCGGTTTGCGGCAGTCGCAATTACACGGTGGCAAAAAAAGATTCAACGATTCGCATGACACTTAAAAAGTATTGCAAAACATGTGATCAACATACGATTCATAAGGAATCTCTATAGGAGGCATCAGCATGCAGAAAGAGAACTTCTTCCAAGGCGTCGTTTCCGAAATGAAGAAGACGTCATGGCCGACTGGCAAAGAAGTAGTACGTGATACAACGATCGTTGTGCTCACCGTATTGTTTTTTATTTTATTTTTCTTTGCAGTGGACCTTGGTATCACAGAACTTATCAAGTTAATTAATTAAGGAGGCACATTATGTCTGAAGAAACTACAAAACATTGGTATGCAGTCCATACCTACTCCGGATATGAAAACAAAGTAAAGGACAATCTGGAGAAGCGTCTGGAGTCAATGAATATGCAGGACCAAATCTTCCGCGTTGTGATTCCTGAAGAAGAAGAAACAACGATTAAAGATGGCAAAAAGAAAACATCACTGAAAAAAACATTCCCGGGGTACGTGCTTGTTGAACTCGTGATGACTGACGAATCATGGTACGTCGTACGTAATACACCAGGTGTTACAGGATTCGTAGGATCTGCCGGCGCAGGATCGAAACCTAATCCATTGTTACCGGATGAAGCACGTTTCATCCTGAAATCAATGGGAATGGCTGAAAAAACTATTGATGTGGAACTTGAAGTCGGTGAACAGGTGCGTGTAACATCTGGACCGTTCACGAACCAAGTCGGTGAAATTAAAGAACTGGATGCTGAAAAATACAAATTGACAGTGCTGGTTGATATGTTCGGCCGTGAAACACCCGTAGAAGTAGAGTTTGATCAAGTCGAGAAATTATAATCTATCGTTTTAAAAAAAACAGTAAAAATACACTTGCCAAGCGGCTCTAAAAATGCTATTATTTTAGGGTCGTGCTATTAGCATGCGTGTTTGAGTGGGAGGGTAAATCTCATACCCTGTGACCACATCACGATATTATAGGAGGTGCACATCGTGGCTAAAAAAGTAATCAAAGTTGTTAAATTGCAAATCCCTGCAGGTAAAGCTAATCCAGCTCCACCGGTTGGTCCAGCATTAGGTCAAGCGGGTGTAAACATTATGGGATTCTGTAAAGAATTTAACGCACGTACTCAAGAACAAGCAGGTTTAATCATTCCAGTTGAAATTTCTGTATTTGAAGACCGTTCATTTACATTTATCACTAAAACTCCACCTGCAGCAGTATTACTGAAAAAAGCAGCTAAAGTTGAAAAAGGTTCAGGCGAACCTAATAAAAACAAAGTGGCTACAGTAACTGAAGATCAAGTACGTCAAATTGCTGAAGAAAAAATGGAAGACTTGAACGCAGCAAGCGTTGAAGCAGCAATGCGTATTATCGCAGGTACAGCTCGCAGCATGGGATTTGAAATCAAATAATAAACGTTTTTAAGCAGACGTCATGACGTCTGCTCTTGCATTGTCATCCGGCATTGCATACGTGGGAGGACATTCCGCTAAAACCACTATAAGGAGGAAAATAAACAATGGCTAAAAAAGGTAAAAAGTATCAAGAAGCCGCTCAAAAAGTTGATCGTAACTCTTTCTACTCAGTAGAAGAAGCAATCAAACTTGCGAAAGAAACAAGCACAGTGAACTTCGACGCTTCTGTTGAAGTGGCATTCCGTCTAGGAATCGATACACGTAAAAATGATCAGCAGATCCGTGGTGCAGTTGTACTGCCAAACGGTACTGGTAAAACACAACGCGTCTTAGTATTCGCTAAAGGCGAAAAATTAAAAGAAGCTGAAGCAGCAGGTGCTGACTACGCTGGTGACACTGAATACATCAACAAAATCAACCAAGGTTGGTTCGACTTCGATGTAATCGTTGCAACACCTGATATGATGGGTGAAGTGGGTAAACTTGGACGTGTCTTAGGACCTAAAGGTTTAATGCCAAACCCTAAAACAGGCACTGTAACAATGGACGTTACTAAAGCAGTTCAAGAAATCAAAGCAGGTAAAGTAGAATACCGTGCTGAGAAATCTGGTATCGTACATGCAGCTATCGGTAAAGTATCATTTGACGACGCTAAATTAGTTGAAAACTTCAATGCGCTTAAAGACGTGTTAGCTAAAGCTAAACCAGCATCATCTAAAGGTACTTACTTCAAAACAGTTGCAGTTTCAACAACGATGGGCCCTGGTATTAAAGTAGACCCAAACGAAATTCGTAACTAATTAATATTGACAGATTACAAACTACACGTTATAGTGTAGTTTGTGTTCATAACCTAAGACAGCAGGGGCTGCGTGCTTAATCATCCTGCCGAGGTGAAAATTGACTTGATAACGTTCAAGCACTTTTTGCCATAGGTGAAAAGTGCTTTTTTAATTCTTATTAGAAAAGCACGAAAATCTAAATGGAGGTGTCATCATGTCTAAAGCAGTTGAACTTAAACAACAACAAACTGATGTGATCACTGAGCAGTTTAAAAACTCAGTATCTACAATCATTGTTGACTATCGTGGTTTAACAGTTGCTCAAGTAACTGAACTACGTAAACAACTTCGTGAAGCAGGCATCGAATTCCGCGTATACAAAAATACGCTCGTACGTCGTGCTGCTGAAGCTGCGGGTGTTGAAGGAATTGAAGAATTCTTAACTGGCCCTAATGCGATCGCGTTCTCTAACGAGGAAGTTGTTGCACCTGCTAAAATTATTGCTGATTTCGCGAAAACAAACGAGAAATTAGAAATTAAAGCAGGTATCATCGAAGGTAAAGTGACTTCTGAAGCAGAAGTTAAAGCAATCGCTTCACTTCCTTCAAAAGAAGGTCTTATCTCAATGGTTCTTTCAGTATTACAAGCACCAATGAGAAACTTCGCTTATGCTGTTAAAGCAGTCGGCGAACAAAAAGAAACAGGCACAGAAGCAGCAGCACCAGCTGAAGCTCCTGAAGCAGAAGTAACTGAAACATCTGAAACAACAGAAGCTTAAAATAAACTATTAAAAAAACGGAGGAAATATAATCATGACTAAAGAACAAATCATCGACGCGATTAAAGAAATGTCAGTTTTAGAATTAAACGACTTAGTAAAAGCTATTGAAGAAGAATTTGGTGTAACAGCAGCAGCTCCTGTAGCAGCAGCTGGTGCAGCTGGTGGCGCTGACGCTGCAGCTGAACAAACTGAATTCAACGTAGAATTAGTATCTGCGGGCGCTTCAAAAATTAAAGTTGTTAAAGCTGTTAAAGAAGCAACTGGTCTTGGCTTGAAAGACGCTAAAGACTTAGTAGACAACGCTCCTAAAACAGTTAAAGAAGCTGTTTCTAAAGAAGAAGCTGAAGAATTAAAAGCTAAATTAGAAGAAGCAGGCGCAACTGTAGAAGTTAAATAGTTTGTCACTTCCATTTAAAACCCGTTATTATTGATAACGGGTTTCTTTTTTTACGAAGGAGGATTGATGATGAGTCATTATTATAGTGAAGAACAGGATGTTGAATCAAATCCGTCCGTGTTCACTTATCGTTATGAAGATTATAGCCTTGAGTTGAAGACAGATAGTGGTGTGTTCTCTAAAGGTAGTATTGATTACGGTTCAAATGTCCTCATCAATGCATTTCTGAAAGAACAGTCTTATCCGCGGATACTTGATGTCGGCTGCGGCTACGGGCCGATTGGTCTGATGATCGCCAAAGTTCATCCGGAAAGTACAGTTGATATGGTCGATGTCAACACACGTGCACTTAATCTGGCAGAAGAGAATCGCCGGGTGAATCTCATCGACAACGCAGTCATCTACAAGAGCGATGCACTTGATGCCGTCGAGCAGTCATTTGATGCGATCCTGACCAACCCGCCGATTCGTGCAGGTAAAGACGTTGTATCCAGAATTCTCGACCAAAGTTATGACTGCTTAAATGTTGGCGGTGCGCTGTTTGTTGTTATTCAGAAGAAGCAGGGCATGCCGTCAGCTAAGAAACGCATGGGTGGGCTGTTCGGCAACGTAGAGGTTGTCACTAAAGACAAAGGCTATTATATTTTAAAAAGTGTCAAAGGTTGACCTAATCATGTCAATCTGTTATAGTAATAGAATGTAAAAATTTAAATTCAATAAGTGTGTACTTTTCTAGCTCAAATTTGGCAGAACTAAGTCGATAAAAAAACGAAAATGGGGTTTATTTTGATTCCGTTTTCTTTTTGTCTTATGTCTGTCGGAGAGTAAGGTAACCACAATTTTTGAGGGGTGAATCTGTTGACAGGTCAACTTATCCAGTATGGACGACATCGCAAACGTAGAAGTTACGCGCGTATCTCCGAAATTTTAGAACTACCGAACTTAATTGAGATTCAAACTAAATCTTATGAATGGTTCCTTAAAGAAGGCCTTCTTGAAATGTTTCGCGACATTTCTCCGATCGAAGACTTCACAGGTAATCTTTCATTAGAATTCGTCGATTATAAATTGGGTGAACCCAAATATGATTTAGATGAAGCCAAAAATCATGATGCAACTTACTCTAAGCCACTTCGTGTAAAAGTTAGACTGATCATCAAAGAGACTGGTGAAGTTAAAGAACAGGATGTCTTCATGGGTGATTTCCCAATCATGACGGACACAGGTACTTTCGTGATTAATGGTGCGGAACGTGTTATCGTTTCTCAATTAGTGCGGTCACCATCTGTTTATTTCAACGACAAAGTTGATAAGAACGGTAAAGTAAGTTTTGGTGCAACAGTTATCCCTAACCGTGGTGCTTGGCTGGAATATGAAACAGACGCGAAAGACGTTGTATTTGTTCGTATCGACCGCACGCGTAAATTACCGATCACGGTATTACTACGTGCGTTAGGTTTCTCATCAGATCAAGAGATTATCGATCTATTAGGTGAGAGCGAATACTTGCGTAATGCATTAGATAAAGACAACACAGATTCAGTTGAATCAGCATTGCTCGAAATATATGAGCGTTTACGCCCAGGTGAGCCGCCAACAGTGGAAAATGCACGAAGCCTACTGTATTCTCGTTTCTTCGACCCAAAACGCTATGATTTAGCAAGCGTCGGTCGTTACAAAATGAATAAAAAACTTCACTTAAAACACCGCCTGTTCAATCAGACACTCGCTGAGCCGATTGTTGATGTGGAATCCGGTGAAATTGTTGCTGACGAAGGGACAGTTCTTGACCGTCGTAACCTTGACAGCATCATGGAAGTTCTTGAAAACAATGCAAACCGCAAAGTCTTTGACTTGGATAACGGTTTATTAGACGAGCCTGTAGAAGTTCAATCAGTTAAAGTCTACATCCCTGGCGATGAAGAAAAACGCACAACGACAGTCATCGGTAATGCATTCCCTGATGATGAAGTGAAATGCATCACGCCGGCAGATATCGTTGCTTCTATCAGCTACTTCTTCAACTTGCTGCATGGTGTCGGCGATACAGATGATATCGACCATTTAGGTAACCGTCGTCTACGTTCAGTAGGTGAATTACTGCAGAACCAGTTCCGTATCGGTCTATCTCGTATGGAACGTGTTGTTCGTGAACGTATGAGTATCCAGGATACAGAATCTATTACGCCGCAGCAGTTGATCAATATTCGTCCAGTCATTGCATCTACTAAAGAATTCTTTGGCAGCTCTCAATTATCACAGTTCATGGACCAGGCGAATCCATTGGCAGAGTTAACGCACAAACGTCGTCTATCTGCATTAGGACCCGGTGGTTTGACGCGTGAACGTGCTGGTATGGAAGTACGTGACGTTCACTATTCTCACTACGGTCGTATGTGTCCGATTGAAACACCTGAGGGACCAAACATCGGTTTGATCAACTCATTATCAAGTTATGCACGTGTGAACGAGTTCGGCTTCATCGAAACACCTTACCGTAAAGTAGATCCAGAAACTAATCAAGTCACATCACAGATCGACTACTTAACAGCAGACGAAGAAGATGCTTACGTCGTCGCTCAGGCGAATGCACGTCTTGATGACAACGGCAGCTTCATCGACGAAGAAATCGTCTGTCGTTTCCGCGGGGATAACACAACAATGCCTCGTGAACGGATGGACTACATGGATGTATCACCGAAGCAGGTTGTCTCTGCTGCGACAGCATGTATCCCATTCTTAGAAAACGATGACTCAAACCGTGCCTTGATGGGTGCGAACATGCAGCGTCAAGCAGTACCGTTGATGATTCCGGAAGCACCATTTGTTGGTACAGGTATGGAACACGTTGCTGCCCGTGACTCTGGTGCAGCAGTCGTTGCTAAATATAAAGGTCGTGTGGAACACGTTGAAGCACGTCAGATCAAAGTACGCCGTATCGTTGAAGAAAACGGCAAAGAAATCGAAACAGATTTAGATGTATACAAATTATCTAAATTCGTACGTTCTAACTCAGGAACATGTTACAACCAGCGTCCAATCATCGCTGTTGGTGATGTTGTGACTAAAGGTGAAATCTTAGCAGATGGTCCTTCTATGGAACTTGGTGAGATGGCACTTGGTCGTAACGTCGTTGTCGGCTTCATGACTTGGGATGGTTATAACTACGAGGATGCGGTTATCATGAGCGAACGTCTCGTGAAAGACGACGTCTATACATCTATTCATATTGAAGAATATGAATCAGAAGCACGTGATACTAAACTCGGACCTGAAGAAATTACGCGTGACATTCCTAACGTCTCTGACAATGCACTCAAGAACTTAGATGATCGTGGTATCGTCTATGTCGGAGCAGAAGTTAAAGACGGAGATATCCTGGTCGGTAAAGTGACACCTAAAGGAGTTACTGAATTGACTGCTGAAGAGCGCCTGTTACATGCAATCTTCGGTGAAAAAGCACGTGAAGTCCGCGATACTTCACTTCGTGTCCCTCATGGTGCCGGTGGTATCGTTCTTGACGTCAAAGTCTTCAACCGTGAAGACGGAGATGAATTATCTCCTGGTGTTAACCAGTTAGTCCGTGTATACATCGTCCAAAAACGTAAAATCCACGTCGGAGATAAAATGTGTGGTCGTCACGGTAATAAAGGGGTTATCTCTCGTATTTTACCGGAAGAAGATATGCCATTTATGCCTGACGGTACGCCGATTGACATCATGTTGAATCCACTTGGGGTGCCATCGCGTATGAACATCGGTCAAGTACTTGAACTGCACTTAGGTATGGCTGCAAAACAATTAGGTCTGCACGTTGCTTCTCCAGTATTTGACGGAGCAAACGATGAAGATGTATGGACGACTATCGAAGAAGCGGGTATGGCCCGTGACGGTAAGACTGTTCTTTATGACGGTCGTACAGGTGAACCATTCGATAACCGTGTTTCTGTCGGTGTCATGTACATGCTGAAACTTGCACACATGGTTGATGACAAACTTCATGCACGTTCTACTGGTCCTTACTCATTAGTAACTCAGCAACCATTGGGTGGTAAAGCACAATTCGGTGGACAACGTTTCGGTGAGATGGAAGTATGGGCACTTGAAGCTTACGGTGCTGCTTATACATTACAGGAAATCCTGACTTACAAATCAGATGATACTGTCGGTCGTGTGAAAACATACGAAGCGATTGTTAAAGGCGAAAACATCCCTAAACCAGGTGTTCCTGAATCATTCCGCGTATTGATGAAAGAATTACAAAGTTTAGGTCTGGATGTTAAAGTCATGGACAACAAAGACGAAGAAATCGAAATGCGTGATCTTGAAGATGACGACTTCATCGATAACAAAATCAATCTTGATAAACAGCAGGAAGCTGAAATCACTGAAAAGTAACAGTCTGACGAAATGCTTATGGGCATTATTAATATAAAACTTGAGGAGGTAGGGCTTTGATTGATGTAAATAACTTTCATTACATGAAGATAGGTCTCGCTTCACCTGAAAAAATCCGTTCTTGGAGTTTTGGTGAAGTTAAAAAGCCAGAAACAATTAACTACCGTACATTAAAACCGGAAAGAGACGGTTTATTCTGTGAGAAGATTTTCGGTCCGACAAAAGACTGGGAATGTAGCTGTGGTAAATACAAACGTGTGAGATATAAAGGGATGGTCTGTGACCGTTGTGGCGTAGAGGTTACTAAATCCAAAGTACGTCGTGAACGTATGGGCCACATCGAACTTGCTGCACCTGTTTCTCACATCTGGTATTTCAAAGGCATTCCAAGCCGTATGGGCTTATTACTTGATATCTCTCCTCGCTCTCTTGAAGAAGTCATCTACTTTGCATCTTATGTTGTAGTTGATCCAGGCCCAACAGGTCTTGAAAAAAAATCATTGCTATCTGAACGTGAATACCGTGAGTATTATGATAAATTCCCGGGTCAGTTCACTGCGAAGATGGGTGCTGAAGCAATCAAAGATCTATTGATGTCAATCGACCTGGACGCAGAACTCAAAGCACTTCGCGAAGAGTTAGAATCTGCGACAGGTCAACGTTTAACAAGAGCAATCAAACGTCTTGAAGTCGTAGAATCATTCCGTAACTCAGGCAATGATCCATCATGGATGATTTTAGATGTGCTGCCGATTATTCCACCGGAAATCCGTCCGATGGTTCAATTGGACGGCGGACGTTTTGCGACAAGTGACTTGAACGATTTATATCGACGTGTCATCAACCGTAACAACCGTCTGAAACGCTTATTGGATTTAGGTGCGCCTGGCATTATCGTCCAGAACGAAAAACGGATGCTGCAAGAAGCGGTCGATGCGTTGATCGATAATGGTCGCCGTGGTCGTCCGGTCACTGGACCAGGTAACCGTCCATTGAAATCACTGTCTCATATGCTGAAAGGGAAACAAGGTCGTTTCCGTCAGAACTTACTAGGTAAACGTGTGGACTACTCTGGTCGTTCAGTTATCGTTGTAGGTCCAAACTTGAAAATGTATCAATGTGGTCTTCCTAAAGAAATGGCACTTGAATTATTCAAACCATTTGTCATGAAAGAACTCGTTGAACGTGAAATCGCTACAAACATCAAAAATGCTAAAAGTAAAATCGAGCGTATGGATGCTGAAGTATGGGATGTATTAGAAGATGTCATCCGTGAACATCCAGTTCTCCTAAACCGTGCACCGACGCTTCACAGATTAGGTATTCAGGCCTTTGAACCGACCCTTGTAGAAGGGCGCGCGATCCGTCTGCATCCGCTTGTAACAACTGCTTACAATGCCGATTTCGATGGTGACCAAATGGCCGTTCACGTTCCGTTATCTAAAGAAGCCCAGGCAGAAGCACGTATGCTGATGCTTGCTGCACAGAACATCTTAAACCCTAAAGATGGTAAACCAGTTGTTACACCATCTCAGGATATGGTACTTGGTAACTACTACTTGACGCTTGAGCGTAAAGGTTCAATCGGTGAAGGTAAGATCTTCAACGATGCGAACGAAGTTCTCATGGCTTATACAAACAGCTATGTTCACTTACACTCACGTATCGCAGTAAGAGCAGGTTCATTCAACAATCCTACATTCACTGAACAGCAGAACAACCAGCTTCTTGTAACTACTGTAGGTAAAGTCATATTCAATGAAATCATGCCGGAATCATTCCCTTACATCAATGAACCATCATTGACTAATCTGGAAGAAAAAACACCAGAGCAGTATTTCATCAATGCGACTGACTTAACAGAAGAAGGTCTGCTGAAATATTTAGAAGAGACACCACTTGTCAAACCATTCAATAAGAAATTCCTTGGACAAGTCATCGCAGAAGTATTCAACAAGTTCCACTTCACAGATACATCAACAATGCTTGATAGAATGAAAGACTTAGGATTCAAATATTCTTCACGTGCAGGTATTACTGTAGGGGTATCTGACATCGTCGTATTACCTGACAAACAGGAAATCATCAGCGCAGCTGAAGAAAAAGTCGATAAAGTAACGAAACAGTTCACACGTGGTTTAATCACTGAAAGCGAACGTTACGCCGCAGTTATCGATATTTGGACAAAAGCAAAAGATGAAATCCAGGCGAAACTGATGAATTCTCTTGATAACTTGAACCCAATCTTCATGATGAGTGATTCTGGTGCCCGTGGTAACGCATCTAACTTCACGCAGCTTGCGGGTATGCGTGGTCTGATGGCCAACCCGGCTGGACGTATCATCGAGTTACCTATTAAATCTTCATTCCGTGAAGGTCTGACAGTACTTGAATACTTCATCTCAACACACGGTGCGCGTAAAGGTCTTGCCGATACAGCACTGAAAACAGCTGACTCAGGATACTTGACACGTCGTCTTGTAGACGTGGCACAAGATGTCATCGTCCGCGAAGCAGACTGTGGAACAGACCGTGGTCTTTTAGTCTCTGCTATCCGTGAGGGTTCAGAGTTAATCGAGCCATTCATTGAACGTTTAGAAGGACGTTATTCTCGTGAGACATTACGTCACCCAGAGACAAAAGATATCCTTGTTAAATCAAATGAACTGATCACTCCTGAAATCGCAAAAGCAATCGTCGATGCAGGAATCGAAGAAATGCATATCCGTTCAGCATTTACTTGTAATACGCGTCACGGTGTCTGTGAGAAATGTTACGGTAAAAACTTGGCAACAGGTGAGAAAGTTGAAGTCGGTGAAGCAGTCGGAACAATCGCTGCGCAATCGATCGGTGAGCCGGGTACACAGCTTACAATGCGTACTTTCCATACAGGTGGGGTAGCCGGAGCCGACATCACACAAGGTTTACCGCGTATCCAGGAGCTATTCGAAGCGCGTAACCCTAAAGGTCAGGCGATCATCTCTGAAATCAATGGTGAAGTCATTGAAATCAACATCGTCAAAGACCGTATGCAGGAAATCAAAGTGAAAGGCGAGAACGAAGTTCGTCCTTACTTAGCGCCTGCAACAGCGCGTCTGAAAGTGGAAATCGGTTCTAAAGTCAGCCGTGGTGAAGTAATGACAGAAGGTTCTATCGAGCCGAAAGAATTACTTGCTGTTGCCGGCTTGAACGCAACACAAAAATACTTGCTGAAAGAAGTTCAGAAAGTTTACCGTATGCAAGGGGTAGAAATCTCTGATAAACACGTTGAAGTGATGGTTCGTCAAATGCTGCGTAAAGTACGTATCATCGAAGCTGGAGACACAAACTTATTACCAGGTGCATTAGTAGATATTCACGTATTTACAGATGCTAACCGCGTCGTGTTCCAGAACAGAAAACGCCCTGCAACTGCAAAACCTGTGTTACTTGGTATTACTAAAGCATCGCTTGAAACAGAAAGTTTCTTATCAGCGGCTTCATTCCAGGAAACAACACGTGTGTTAACAGATGCTGCAATCAAAGGTAAACGTGATGACTTACTTGGTCTTAAAGAGAATGTTATCATCGGTAAATTAATTCCTGCGGGCACAGGTATGAGACGCTATTCAGGCGTTGAGTACGAAAAAGGCACGCCGGATTTTGAACCGGAAGAAGCATTTGTAACAGAATAATCATCAACCGGATCCGTGCAAAGGATCCGGTTTTTTATTCATCAGAACAATGACTGCAACTGACAGCGATTCAATCAAAAATATTGGTGATTTTATCTGCTGTACATTGTTGACACTGTCTGTGATAGGTGGTAAAATAATTAAGGTTGATGCAGAAGCGCTTTGGAGGATTTCCATGTCTAATGAAAAAGTTCATTCTAATCAATATGTAGTGGGTCTTAAGGAAACTCTTAAGGCATTGAAGGAATATCGCGTACAGTCACTTGTGATTGCTAAGGATGTTCAAATCCACTTATTAACCGATGTCCTGTTGATGGCACATCAGCAGCAACTTCCAATAACGTATAGCGATTCTAGTCGATCGCTGGGCGATGAATTTGGAATTCAAGTGAAAGCGACAGTCGCTGCTCATTTGAAAAGTGGTTTGTAAGCCGCTAATCTTACAAAAATTTTTATTTACCCAAAAAATGAACCACCTGGATGTGTGGAATTAAAGAACAGAGAGGAGGACAATTAAAATGCCTACTATTAACCAATTAGTTAAGAAGCCTCGTACTTCTAAAATTAAAAAATCAACTGCACCTGCATTGAACAAAGGTTATAACAGTCATAAGAAAAAAGCTACTGATGTTGCATCTCCACAAAAACGTGGTGTTTGTACTCGTGTAGGTACTATGACTCCTAAAAAACCTAACTCAGCGTTACGTAAATATGCACGTGTGCGTTTATCAAATAATATCGAAGTTAATGCTTACATTCCTGGTATCGGCCACAACTTACAAGAACACAGTGTTGTACTTATTCGTGGTGGACGTGTAAAAGACTTACCAGGGGTACGTTACCACATCGTTCGTGGTGCGTTAGATACTTCAGGTGTTGACGGTCGTATGCAAAGCCGTTCTTTATACGGTGCTAAAAAACCTAAAGCTAAAAAATAATATTTCATTTATGTAAATATTACTGTCCTGCTAGACACTAAAACAGCAAACAAATATACTGTGAAAGGAGGATATACTCATGCCTCGTAAAGGTCCTGTTGCTAAAAGAGACGTATTACCGGATCCAATTCATAATTCGAAATTGGTTACTAAATTAATCAACAAAATCATGATTGATGGTAAACGTGGTACTGCTCAAAAAATTCTTTATTCAGCATTTGACTTAGTTCAAGAACGTTCAGGTCGTGATGCTATGGAAGTTTTTGAAGAAGCGATCAACAACATCATGCCTGTATTAGAAGTTAAAGCTCGTCGTGTTGGGGGTTCTAACTACCAAGTACCTGTAGAAGTACGCGCTGAGCGTCGTACAACTTTAGGATTACGCTGGTTAGTCAACTACTCACGTCTTCGTGGTGAAAAAACTATGGAAGAGCGTTTAGCTAACGAAATTCTTGATGCTGCTAACAACACTGGTGGTGCTGTTAAAAAGCGTGAAGATACACACAAAATGGCGGAAGCAAATAAAGCATTTGCTCACTACCGTTGGTAAGAAGAAAGTGAACCATAGGCATCTGCAATTTATTGCTGTACCTATGGTATCTTTCTAAATATAAACCATTTCCTGGAAGGAGAAAGAATACCTATGACAAGAGAATTCTCTTTGAAGAACACTCGTAATATCGGTATCATGGCCCACATCGATGCTGGTAAAACGACGACTACTGAACGTATTCTTTATTATACTGGCCGTATCCATAAGATCGGTGAAACGCACGAAGGTGCTTCACAGATGGACTGGATGGAGCAAGAACAAGAGCGTGGGATCACAATCACTTCTGCTGCTACAACAGCGCAGTGGCAAGGTCACCGCATCAACATCATCGATACACCAGGACACGTAGACTTCACTGTTGAAGTTGAACGTTCACTTCGTGTACTTGATGGTGCGGTTACTGTACTTGATGCACAATCAGGTGTAGAACCACAAACTGAAACTGTATGGCGTCAGGCGACGACTTACGGCGTACCTCGTATCGTATTCATCAACAAGATGGATAAAACAGGTGCAGACTTTGACTACTCTGTAGGTACTTTACACGACAGATTACAAGCGAATGCTCACCCAATTCAAATGCCTATCGGTGCGGAAGATGAATTCAACGCAATCGTTGATTTAGTTGAAATGAAACTTCACACTTATACAAATGACTTAGGGACTGACATCGAAGTCACTGACGTACCTGAAGAATTCCTTGCAGATGCTGAAGCGAAACGTGAAGCATTGATTGAAGCTGTTGCAGATTTCAATGAAGAATTAATGGAAAAATACCTTGGTGGCGAAGAAATCACACCAGCAGAACTTAAAGCTGCTATCCGTCAAGCAACATGTGACGTAGAATTCTTCCCAGTGTTAGCAGGTACTGCTTTCAAAAACAAAGGTGTTCAATTAATGCTTGATGCAGCAATTGACTACTTACCATCACCATTAGATGTTAAACCTATCGTAGGTCATTCAGCTGATGATGAAGAACAGGAAATCGTAGCAAAACCTGATGACTCTGAACCATTCGCAGCATTAGCGTTCAAAGTTATGACTGACCCGTTCGTTGGTAAATTAACATTCTTCCGTGTGTACTCTGGTACATTGAACTCTGGTTCTTATGTACAGAATGCAACAAAAGGTAAACGTGAACGTGTAGGACGTATCCTGCAGATGCACGCGAACTCACGTGAAGAAATCTCTACAGTTTACGCTGGAGATATCGCAGCAGCAGTAGGACTTAAAGATACAACAACTGGTGACACACTTTGTGATGAAAAAACTCAAGTTATCCTTGAGTCTATGGAATTCCCAGAGCCGGTTATCCACTTGTCAGTTGAACCTAAGTCTAAAGCTGACCAAGACAAAATGACTAACGCTCTTGTGAAATTGCAGGAGGAAGATCCAACATTCCACGCGCATACTGATCCTGAAACAGGGCAAGTAATCATCGGTGGTATGGGTGAGCTTCACTTAGACATCTTAGTTGACCGTATGAAACGTGAATTTAAAGTTGAATGTACAGTTGGAGCGCCGATGGTATCTTACCGTGAAACGTTCAAAACAGCTGCCCGCGTTCAAGGTAAATTCTCACGTCAATCAGGTGGTCGTGGTCAGTACGGTGACGTTCACATTGAATTCGAACCAAACGAAGTTGGTGCTGGCTTTGAATTCGAAAACGCTATCGTCGGTGGGGTCGTTCCTCGTGAATATATCCCATCAGTAGAAGCTGGTCTTAAAGATTCAATGGAAAACGGTGTTCTTGCCGGCTATCCATTAATCGATGTTAAAGCACGTTTAGTTGACGGTTCATACCATGATGTCGATTCATCTGAGATGGCCTTCAAAGTGGCGGCATCTTTAGCACTTAAAGAAGCAGCTAAAAAATGTGACCCTGTTATTTTAGAACCTGTCATGAAGGTAGAAATCGTTATGCCTGAAGAGTACATGGGAGATATCATGGGTGACGTAACAAGCCGTCGTGGTCGTGTAGAAGGTATGGAAGCGCGTGGTAACGCTCAAGTTGTTCGTGCATTCGTTCCACTTGCAGAAATGTTCGGTTACGCAACTAACTTACGTTCTAACACACAAGGTCGCGGTACTTACTCAATGGTATTCGATCACTACGAAGAAGTTCCAAAATCAATTTCAGAAGAAATCATCAAGAAAAACAAAGGTCAATAATTCCTTTGATCAACTCTGATTGATTTTTCCGATGAAATGCTTTATAACAGAGTTATAGCGTTACCTCATGAGGGTGAGAATCCCTCATGAGATCTAATATACTTATATTCTAAGGAGAGATTTCAAAATGGCTAAAGAAAAATTCGACCGCTCGAAAACTCATGCCAATATTGGCACAATCGGTCACGTTGACCACGGTAAAACAACTTTAACAGCTGCTATCGCAACTGTATTAGCAAAAAAATTAGGTGGGGAAGCGCGTTCATACGATCAAATCGATAACGCTCCTGAAGAAAAAGAACGTGGTATCACGATCAATACTTCACACATCGAATACGAAACTGAAAAACGTCACTACGCTCACGTAGACTGCCCAGGACACGCTGACTATGTTAAAAACATGATCACTGGTGCTGCGCAAATGGACGGCGGTATCTTAGTAGTATCTGCTGCTGACGGCCCAATGCCACAGACTCGTGAACACATCCTGTTATCACGTAACGTTGGTGTTCCAGCATTAGTAGTATTCTTAAACAAAGTTGACATGGTTGACGATGAAGAATTATTAGAATTAGTAGAAATGGAAGTTCGTGACTTATTATCTGAATATGACTTCCCAGGCGACGATGTACCTGTAATCGCTGGTTCAGCATTACGTGCATTAGAAGGCGACGAAGCATACGAAGACAAAATCATGGAATTAATGAACGCTGTTGATGAGTACATCCCTACTCCAGAACGTGATTCAGACAAACCATTCATGATGCCAGTTGAGGACGTATTCTCAATCACTGGTCGTGGTACAGTAGCTACAGGACGTGTTGAACGTGGACAAGTTAAAGTCGGTGAAGAAATCGAAATCATCGGTTTAACTGAAGAACCATCAAAAACAACTGTAACTGGTGTTGAAATGTTCCGTAAATTATTAGATTACGCTGAAGCTGGCGACAACATCGGTGCATTGCTTCGTGGTGTATCTCGTGATGACGTACAACGTGGTCAAGTATTAGCTAAACCAGGTACTATCACTCCTCACACTAAATTCAAAGCTGAAGTTTACGTATTATCAAAAGAAGAGGGTGGCCGTCATACGCCATTCTTCTCAAACTACCGCCCACAGTTCTACTTCCGTACAACTGACGTAACTGGCGTAGTTAACTTACCAGAAGGTACTGAAATGGTAATGCCTGGCGATAACATCGAAATGGACGTTGAATTAATTTCTCCAATCGCGATTGAAGACGGTACTCGTTTCTCAATCCGTGAAGGTGGACGTACAGTTGGATCAGGTGTTGTATCTGTAATCGAAAAATAATTCACAGTTAGTGAATCAAAAAATCCGAAGAGGACGCTCTTCGGATTTTTTTTGTTATTTTAAGTGATTGATGATTAGTTCAGCTGATCCATATTCTCTGCGATTTTCAGGAACACACGGACACCGTTCAGCAGGCCGTTTTCATCTAGATCAAACTTTGGATGATGATGCGAGTAGTGCGCACCGATTGCTTCATTCATGACACCGGTATAGAAGTAAGTGCCCGGCCGCTCCTCAAGGAAGTAGCTGAAGTCTTCTCCGCCAAGTGATGCCGGCTGCTGAATCACTTCATCGACTTGTTCAATCTCTTCGGTCAGCTGTTTTAACCATGCTGTTTCCTTCTCATGATTAATCAGAGCTGGATAACCATCCATATAGTCGAGTGTTATCGATACGTGATAGCCGATTTCAACAGCTTTGATCAAGTCGTTCATGCGTTGTTTGATCATGGCTTTCACTTCCGGCAGATATGTTCTAATGGTACCTGACAAATAGGCGCTGTCTGCAATGACATTGAATGCTGTACCTGCTCTGAATTCTCCGACAGTGACGACAGCGGTATCCATCGGGTTTGCAGAGCGGGAAATAATGGTCTGGAACTGTGTGATTAAACTGCTTGCTGCAATTATCGCATCGTTCGTCTCATGAGGAGCAGCCCCGTGTCCGCCTTTCCCTTGAATGTGGATCGTATAGGCATCTGCATTCGCATAGGCAGGACCCGGACAAAATCCGACTGTACCGACAGGAAGATAGCTTGCGGTATGTGTACCGAACACATAATCAACACCGTCAAGGGCACCCGCTTCAATCATCGACTTGGCACCGCCTGGCAGCACTTCTTCTGCGTGCTGATGGATCAATACAATAGTACCGGCGAGTTCTGCTTCGTGCTGCTTTAATATTTTGGCAGTGATGAGCAGCATCGCCGTGTGGCCGTCGTGACCGCAGGCGTGCATCACACCAGAGACTTTTGATTTGTAGGGGACGTCTTTCTCGTCTTGAATCGGCAGGGCATCGAAGTCAGCACGCAGGCCGACTGTCGGCCCCGGCTTACTCCCTTTAATATAACCGAGCAGTCCGTTGCCGCCGACGTTACGTGTCACTGGAATATCAAGTGCTTCCAAATAGTCAGCGATATAGTTCTTAGTGTTCTCCTCGTGGAAGGAGAGCTCTGGATTTTCGTGCAGAAAGCGTCTGATTTGAATCAATTCTTCTTTGTGCTGCTCAACCTCATTTAACCAGTTCATCATTTACCTCCTTCAAAGAAATCTTCTGTAGCCTGTAGGAAGATTTTCACTGCATTCAACATCCCTTTTTCGTCAATATCAAATCGTGGATGATGGTGCGGGAAATCTGCTTTTAAGTTCTCGTTCTTTGTTCCTGTGTAAATAAAGGCACCAGGTACGCGCTGCAAGTAGTACGAGAAATCTTCTCCGCCGAGTGACGGTTCAATTTCAACGACTGCTTCCACCGTATCGACTTTGTTCGCAGCACTGACGATTAAATCAGTTTCTGCCTTTGTGTTGACGACTGGTGGATAGCCTTTTAAATACTTCAAGTCATAAGTGATGCCGGTAGAAGCAACGAGTCCTTCAAGACATTTCTTCAGTTCGTCAATCATATGCTGCTGAGTTGCTGAATCAAATGTCCGGATGGTACCACCGATAGTTGCAGTATCAGGGATGACATTGGTCTGTTCACCGGCCTGGAACATCGTAATCGAGAGCACAGCAGGGGTGGTTGGATTGGTCTTTCGTGAGACGATGTACTGAAGATCATTGCAGAGCCTTATACCCGCTGCCACAGGATCAATCGTTGTATCAGGGTGGGCGGCATGTCCGCCCTGTCCCTGCAATGTGATCCAGAAGTCATCAGGAATACCTGTCACTGTTCCGTGTCTGTAGCCGACTGTGCCGACAGGGATACTGCTGGAGACGTGCTGACCGATAATGGCATCGACACCACGCAGACAGTTATCTGCGACCATCTGCAGCGCACCCCCCGGATCGACTTCTTCAGCATGCTGATGAATGAAGACGACGTTGCCGTTCAGCTGGTCGCGGTGTTCACTCAAAATTTTTGCTGTAATAAGCAGGATCGCTGTATGAGCATCGTGCCCACAGGCATGCATGACACCTGGGACAGTTGATTTGTACGGTACATCTTTCTCGTCTTGAATCGGCAGCGCATCAAAGTCGGCGCGGATAGCGAGAGTAGGGAGTGACTCATCTTTGATTAGACGGCCGACAACACCACGGCCGCCGACTCCTGTTTCCACTTCAATATCGAGCCCTGTCAAATAGTCTGCGATATACTGAGGGGTCTTCTCCTCCTGGAAACTCAGCTCTGGATGCATATGGAGATGACGTCTAATATCAATCAGTTCTTCGTATAAGTGATCGGCATAATTACTAAGCATGGATGACACCTTCTTCTTCAAGGATAGCGAGGAACATTCTGAGTGCGCCTGTCATCGCTTCTTCGTCCAGGTCAAACAATGGATGATGATGGGGTGCGGTTGATTTCAATTCCGCATTTCCTGACCCGGTCAAGAAAAAGGCACCCGGTCTCTTTAGTAAGTAGTACGAGAAATCTTCGCCGATCATCATCGGCGCGGTATCGTTGTAACTTAATCCTGCGCGTTCGGCTGCCCGCTTGATGACGTCGTAACCTTCCTCATGATTGACGACTGCCGGATAGCCCTTCATGTACTTCAAGTCATACGTAATGCCTTTTGATACCGCGAGGCCTTTCAGCTCATTTTCAAGCGCTGTACGGATGATTTCCTGAACAGCTGGTTCAAATGTCCTTACTGTTCCTGAGCACGAAGCAGAATCGCTGATGACATTGAAGGCACTGCCTGCTTCCACTTTGCCGACAGTAAGTACACCGGCATCGATCGGATTGATGTTACGAGCAACGATGGTCTGAATGTTCATAATGAATTCAGCCATTACTACGACTGCGTCAACAGTCATATGAGGCTTGGCACCATGGCCGCCGCGACCGTATATAGTAATGTCGAACATATCCGGGCTGGCCATCAACGGACCGTTAATGGAATGAACCGTATTCGTATCAAACTGACTCCAGAAATGATTGCCGTATATGGCATCTACACCATTCAATGCTCCGTCATTGACCATAGGTGATGCACCACCCGGCGCAAACTCCTCAGCAAACTGGAAGATCAGGACGACGCTGCCGGACAGCTCATCACGATGTTCCGCTAATATTGCTGCCAGGCTGAGTAACGTCGCTGTATGGCCATCGTGACCACAGGCATGCATGACATTCGGTACAGTTGATTTGTAAGGGACATCTTTCTCGTCTTGAATCGGTAGTGCATCAAAGTCAGCACGAAAGGCAATGACAGGTCCATCTCCGCCTGTAATTCTCGCCGTGATGCCTTGCCCACCGACTGCTTCTCGAATATCGATATTCGGTATGGCCTGAAGGCAGCTGAGAATATACTTGTATGTTTCTGTTTCATGAAAAGAAAGTTCGGGGTGCATATGTAAATATCTTCTGCGTTCAATCATTGCTGCTTGTTCAGATGAAACGAGTTGTTCTAAATTCATTAAATCCCTCCACGATTATATTATTATTCGATTTTATCAGACATTTCAGTATAATTAAATAGGATGTATTTTATGTTATGATAAAGAAAAATGATGAAGGAGTCTGATTATGTCTAAAGTATTGAATGAATTTCTGACGACTAACTTAAATGAATTGAAGAAGAATGGTCTCTATAATGAGATCAACGTTGTTGAAGGAGCGAACGGAGCAAAGATTACGATTGATGGTAAAGCGCTGATCAATTTATCTTCTAACAACTATTTAGGTCTGGCAACGAATGAGCGTCTGAAAGAAGTTGCTAAGCAGGCGATTGATTCTCATGGGGTAGGTGCCGGCGCAGTACGTACCATTAACGGGACATTGGATCTTCATATCGAACTTGAAGAAACACTGGCGAAATTCAAAGGGACAGAAGCAGCCATTGCCTATCAGTCAGGCTTTAACTGTAATATGGCGGCTATCAGTGCCGTGATGGACAAAAATGACGCCATTCTTTCAGATGAACTGAACCATGCGTCTATCATCGATGGCTGCCGTCTCTCTAAAGCTAAGATCATCCGCGTCAACCACTCAGATATGGAAGACTTGCGTGCCAAAGCGAAAGAAGCGGTGGAATCCGGACTTTACAACAAAGTGATGTACATTACTGACGGCGTGTTCTCAATGGACGGCGATGTCGCAAAACTTCCTGAAATCGTAGAAATCGCTGAAGAATTCGGCCTTATTACTTATGTCGATGATGCCCATGGATCAGGTGTGATGGGTAAAGGGGCAGGCACGGTGAAACATTTCGGCCTGCAGGACAAAATTGACTTCCAGATCGGCACGTTATCAAAAGCAATCGGTGTTGTCGGCGGCTATGTGGCAGGGACAAAAGATTTGATTGACTGGCTGAAAGTAGCATCACGTCCGTTCTTGTTCTCAACATCACTTGCTCCTGGTGACACACGTGCTATCACTGAAGCAGTGACGATGCTCATGGAATCAACAGAGCTGCATGACAAGTTATGGGAGAACGGCGATTACTTGAAACAAGGTCTGAAAGAACTCGGCTTCAATATCGGTCATTCCGAGACACCGATCACACCATGTATTATCGGTGATGAAAAAACAACACAGGCATTTTCAAAACGTCTGATGGAAGAAGGCGTGTACGCGAAATCCATCGTCTTCCCGACAGTACCAAAAGGCACAGGACGCGTCAGAAATATGCCGACAGCTGCTCACACAAAAGACATGCTGGACGAGGCGCTCGCAGCTTACGCCAAAGTCGGCCGCGAACTGAATATCATCAGCTGAAGCAATACACCGCAGAACGACTGCGGTGTATTTTTTGAGTGTACAATTAGTTATGAGAGCGTTAAAATGATAATGAAAACTATGATTATGTACACTGTCAGAGGACAGTTGTCGTTTTAAGGAGTATGGATATGAAGAGAATTATGATTACCGGTGCCCTAGGGCAGATCGGTACAGAACTAACAGTGAAATTACGTGACATCTATGGTACAGACAATGTCCTGGCGACTGACTTGCGCCGTCCGGAAGAGGATAATATTGTTCTTTCGGGGCCGTTTGAAACGCTTGATGTCATGGATGGTGAGAGAATGCAGGCTATTGCTGATGACTTCAAACCGGACACTATGATGCACATGGCGGCCTTGCTCAGTGCAACTGCCGAGAAAAATCCAGTATTCGCATGGAACTTGAATATGGGCGGCCTGCTGAATGCTCTGGAAGTAGCGCGTCAGCACAACATGCAGTTCTTTACACCGAGCTCAATCGGCGCATTCGGCCCGACAACACCGAAAGATCATACGCCGCAGCTGACCATTCAACGTCCGACAACGATGTACGGTGTCAACAAAGTGGCAGGAGAGCTGTTATGTGATTATTACTACCACAGCTTTGGCCTGGACACACGCTCTGTCCGTTTCCCCGGCTTGATTTCACACGTCAAAGAACCAGGCGGCGGCACGACAGATTATGCGGTTGAAATCTACTTCAAAGCCGTTCGTGAAGGTCGTTATGACAGCTATATCGACAAAGGGACGTTCATGGACATGATGTATATGGATGACGCCATTGACTGCATCATTCAACTGATGGAAGCGGACGCGAGCCGCTTAAAAACACGCAATGCATTCAATGTGACAGCAATGAGTGTGGATCCTGAAGCAGTGGCAGCAAGCATCCGTAAATTCATGCCTGACTTTGAACTGGGCTACGATGTTGATCCAGTCCGTCAGGGGATTGCTGACAGCTGGCCGAATTCAATCGATGCGACAGAAGCAAGAGAACAGTGGGGCTTTGATCCGAAGTTTGATCTCGATACAATGACTGAAACAATGCTTAATGCCATCAAAGCGAAATAACAGAAACCTCCAGTTACACGGTGACTGGAGGTTTTTTTAGATGATGGTATGATTTCCTTTTTTGCTCAGGACTCAGTACAATAAGGATAAACAAATAGAAGAGGTGACGCATGGTACAGTTAATCGTATTTGATAAAGACGGCACGTTAATGGAGCTCGGCAGTGTGATTGTTAAGCTGGCAGATGATTTGATCAATGAATTTTCATCCCGGTCGAATATCCACGTGCCGAAGTCAGAAATTAAAAACGCATTCGGAATCGTCGATGACAAACTCGACATGCTGATGCGTTCAAACACAGCAAAGAGTATCGTCAACCGACTGCGGGTCCTGCCAAACGGGGAGCAGATGGCTGACTGGACGCTCGGGGAGATGGAACATTTATCAACGGACAATGAAGTCGATGATATTGAAATCATCAAAGGCGTCCCGGAAACACTTAAGGAGCTGAAAGCACGCGGCTATAAGCTTGCCATCGTGTCAGCAGACGACAAATTATCGATGGATCTGTTCATTGATAAATATGACATTCGTGATTACTTTGATTTAATAGTCACAAGTGATAGTTCCACCCATCAGAAGCCGCAGCGAGGACTGATGGACGATATGCTGGCAGCACTCGGCATTCAGCGCGAAGAAACTGTTATGGTAGGAGATACTGAAATGGATATCATGCTCGGACGTAATAGTGACGTCTATCAGACGGTCGGCGTGTTGAGCGGGTCAGGAGACGAGCAGGATTTAAGAGACGCAGACATCATATTGGATAGTGTGGTTGATTTAATAGATAGCGGCGTTCTTGATAGATAAAAAAGCGGCCCTCAAATGCAATTTGAGGGCCATTTTTTATCTATGCTGTGATTTTCGATGTTCTTCGATGACCCGGCCGATTTTCTCGATGACAGGATCCAACGTATCAATATCTTCAAAAACATCATATTCATCGATATGAATTCTAATGACTGGGCAGGCATTGAAGCCGTCAATCCAATTTTCATAGCGCTGGAATAAGGCGCGCCAGTATAGCTCGTCTGTCTCGATCTCCATTTGGCGGCCGCGCTCTGCTATTCTGCGGATCACTGCGTCATAATCACATTCCAGATAAATGAGGCAGTCCGGTTTTGGGAAGTAAGGTGTCATCACCATTGCTTCATACAGCTGACGGTATGTTTCGAAATCTTCTTTTGACATCGTGCCGCCTTCTTCGTGCATCTTCGCAAAAATATCGACGTCTTCATAAATAGAGCGGTCTTGAATAAAGCCGCCGCCGTATTCAAACATTCTCTTCTGTTCTTTGAAACGCTCAGCAAGAAAATAAATCTGCAGATGGAAGCTCCAGCGGTCAAAGTCATTATAAAACTTTTCTAAGTACGGATTGTTATCGACTTTTTCAAATGAAGTTCTGAAGTTCAGTTTCTCAGCTAATGCTTTTGTCAGTGACGATTTGCCGACACCGACTGTTCCTGCAATCGTGATGACTGCATCGCTTGGTATATTATACATGTTGTTCTCCGATCACTGTGTTTATTTGGTCAAGGATATACTGGTAATCTGCTTCATTGTGGACAAAATCAAGTGCTGTCGTATCGATGCATAGACTGTTATCAGATGTTTCTTCGCAGATGCGGTTATAGTGTTCAGTCAAAGTCAGCAGGTAGTCATCAGTGATGGACGACTCGAACTCACGGTTACGCTTAGCAATACGTTCTTTCAGCACGGGCAGGTCTGCTGTCAAAAATAAAGTGATATCAGGTTGACGTAACTCCGCTGTCATCACTTCATAGATTTTCTCGAACATCCCGAATTCTTTTTCGTTCAATGTTTGACGCGCAAAAATCTTGTTCTTCATAATATGATAGTCGCTGACGATGTTTTTATCTGCTAATTCGCTTATCTGCTTATAGCGGTTGCACAGAAAAAACATCTCGGTCTGAAAGCTCCATTTGCTGATATCTTCATAAAAATCGCTGAGAAATGGATTTTCTTCCACGATTTCATACATTGTGTCCATATTTAAGGTGTCAGCAAGTTTTCTTGTGAGAGAACTCTTACCGACACCGATGGGCCCTTCAATTGCAATATATATTGTCATGATACTCTCCCGTAGTGATAAAATGTATATGTTATTGTATCACAAAATATAAAGGGTGAAGCCAAATGAATCATGAAACTTTTATGAAACTCGCAATTGAAGAAGCATACAAAGCAGAAGCTATCGCTGAAGTGCCTATCGGAGCAGTGGTTGTCCACCACGGTGAAGTCATCGGACGCGGTTATAATTTACGTGAGACCGAGCAGAATCCGACGTACCATGCAGAGATGATGGCTATCAACGAGGCAAGTGAGCACCTCGGTTCATGGCGACTTGAAGAATGCACATTGTACGTGACGCTTGAGCCGTGCGTCATGTGTTCAGGTGCGATTGTCATGAGCCGGATCCCGGTTGTTGTGTACGGTGCTCACGATCCAAAAGGCGGCTGCAGCGGCAGTCTGATGAATCTGCTCAACGAACCCCGATTTAATCACCGGGCAACCGTTATTAGTGGCATTTGTCACGATGAATGTAGTATGCTGTTAACGACATTCTTCAGAGCGCTTAGACAAAAAAGATTACTCGAGAAGAACAGGAATAACAGCGCTATATAATTTAACATAGCTATTATCACATAGGAGATGAAACGATGATTAAACTGATTGCGATTGATATGGACGGAACACTATTGAATGCTTCCCATGAAATTTCCGAGGAAAATATCGCTGCAATCAAAGCGGCACAGAATAACGGCGTTACAGTGGCTATTGCGACTGGCAGAGCTTTTTACGAAGCCCTGGCTCCAGTGAAGCCGACTGGACTCGTCCTACCGTATATTTGTCTGAACGGAGCAGAAGTAAGAGACGAAGCATTCAATATCCTTCATACATCGAGCTTGAATGCAGAACAGATCGACAAAGTCACAGCGATACTTAACAAATATGATATTTTCTATCAAGTCTATACTAATTCAAGTATTTATACAGAAGACGTTGATAAAGATCTGCAAATCTATATCGATATTTCTGAAAAAGCGGGAAATGTACCGGATGTCGATAAGATTAGAGCGGGCATTCAAAAGCGTATCAATCAAGGGTCATTGAAAGAAGTCGACAGCTATCAGCAAATATATGACCATGACGGCGAGCTGGTTCTTAAGTTTCTGGCGTATTCCAGCAATCTCGACAAAATAGATGCGGCCAAAGCAGAGCTTAAACAGTTCTCAAGTCTTGCGATATCTGCATCATCGCGCGGTAACATTGAAATCACGCATAATGACGCGCAAAAAGGAATCGCACTTGAAGCTATTGCAGAGCAGCTGAATATCTCAATGGACCAAACGATGGCACTCGGCGATAATTTGAACGATATATCCATGCTCACACGCGCAGGCTATTCGGTAGCTATGGCGAACGGCGCCCCGGAAACAAAAGCGGCAGCAAAAGACGTGACAGAATCCAACCAAAACAGCGGCGTCGGTAAAGCTATCTTCAAATATTTGCGGGAAGTAAACGGATTAGACGTTTAGCAGCTGTACAACTACAAAAGCCATGCTCAGCTGAGCATGGCTTTTTATTGTTCAATCATTCGAATGATCACTGCAGGTACACCAGCAACAACGGCGTTGTCCGGGACGTCTTTTGTGACAACTGCACCGCTTGCGATAACGACATTATCGCCGATCGTGACGCCGGGATTGATGACGGAACGACCGCCGATCCAGCAGTTATGGCCGATCTTGACCGGCTTGGCATACTCGACGCCACTGTTACGTTCAGCCGCTGTCAGAGGATGTGTAGCGGTATAGATGTGAACACCAGGTGCAATCATACAATGATCGCCGATGTCTACGCGCGCAACGTCCAGTATCGTTAAATCATAGTTGGCATAGAAGTTCTCACCGACATGGATATTATAGCCGTAGTCGACTTTGAAATCACTTTCGATCCAGATCTTGTCGCCGGTTGTACCAAGTATTCCTTTGATCTGTTTCGTCCGTTCTTCTGTGAGATTTTCAGGAATCGCATTATAGCTTCTTATCGATAACTTGGCTTGAATTCTATCACCTGCAAGTACTGGATCTTGCGGATCATAGAGCTCACCTGCAAGCATCTTTTCTTTTTCAGTCATTGAAATCTCCTATTTTGTATAGTGTAAACGCGCGAATGCATCGTGCTGATGAATCGATTCTTCATTACGGCATTCTATATCAAAACCTGTGACAAATGGCAGCTCGACTAAGTCAGCTGCAATCAGACGAAGCAAGTCCTCAACGAAACGAGGATTCTCATACGCGCGTTCTGTCACTGCTTTTTCGTCGGTACGTTTCAAGATCGGATACAGCATGCTTGAAGCATTGGCTTCCATCGCATCGAGCAGCTGCTCCTTGAAGTCACCTGGAAGGTCATCACTCAGTGCGGCTGTGACGGTAATGACGCCGCGCTGATTATGAGCAGAATATTCACTGATTTCTTTTGAGCACGGACAGAGCGTCGTGACGTCTGCTTGAATAGTGATAGATTTCGCAGTCACGGTTTCATCAGCGACCGTCATTGAGAACGTCACATCTGCATGGCCGACCGCCTTCAAGTTTGTCAGCGGACTGAAGCGGTCAAAGAACCACACCGCTGATACATCGACAGAAGCATTCTTCTGCTTCATCGTCGTCTGCAAAGTGACTAGAACTTCTTTCAATGTCTCGAACTCAAGCGGTAGTCCATTGTCATAGTGCGCTTCCACCGATTCAAGAATACGGCTCATATTGATCCCTTTTTCATCTTGAGCGAGGTGGGTGGACAAACTGAACGTCCCAGCCGTCTGAAACTGACCGATCTTGACCGGGTACACCAAGTTTTTAATACCAACGTGATCGATTTCGAATAAAAAGTCTTTTTTTGAGCTTTGAAGGTCTGTCATGAACTCTTTTTCGGTCGGTTTTGTTCCTTTGATAGGATCAACTGAACCGAAATGCTTCCAGCGGCCTTCTCGCGTCGTTAAATTATAATCCATAGCTATCTCCTAATTACTGTTCATCATCCACTAATATGATAAGTGTAGAATCGTTCTATTTTAAACCACATATCTTTTGCAGCTTCTGCTTCCTGTGTGTCTGCTGCCAGTGATGCAAGCATCGGGCCGGTCTGTGAGGCGTGGGCTTCTAATACACGCTGCTTTCTGTCGCTGAAGTCGTCAATGTCGACTTCAATGTCAGGTTCACCTAAATCATCCAATGTATCGTTACTGAAAGCGACGAGATGCAGTTTCGGCCGGTCGCTTGCAGGCAGTCGGCGCACCGCTTCTACTACTGCATCGGCTGTGGCCTCGTGATCCGGGTGCACCGAGTAGCCGGGATAAAACGAAATGATCAGTGACGGCTTCAGCTCATCGATCAATGCGCTGACCATATTGGCAAGGTCACTTGTCTTTTCAAATTCAAGTGTTTTATCACGGTAACCCATTTTGCGCAGATCGGTAATGCCGATCGCCTCTGCTGCAGCCTCAAGTTCTTTCTCGCGAATATGAGGCAGTGATTCGCGTGTCGCAAACGGGGGATTGCCTAAGTTACGGCCCATCTGACCAAGTGTCAGACAGGCATAAGTCACAGGGACACCGCTGTCAATGAATTTGGCAAGCGTTCCTGAGACGCCGAATGCCTCGTCATCGGGATGGGGAAATACGACTAATACTTGTGATTCTTCCATAGTTACACCTCTTATAACGGGAACGGTGTTCTGCTGATTTCAAGAGCAGCAGCCAGCTGACCTTGGAAATTATGTCCTGCAAGCAGGAATTCACCGTTTTCTGTGATTTCGTAATGTGTTAAACCTTGCACGTATACCCAGCCGCCTTCAAGCTTCAGACCGATGCGGAACGGTTCTTTGCCGCCACCGGTAATTTTCGCCTGAACATAAGTCACCTGAATATTGCGTAAAAATGTGCCCGCGTTGAATACTTGCTTGTCGAAATGAGAGGCGTATGCCCCGTTAGTCGTTTCGACATGTAAGTAGACAGGCTGACCTTTATATTCTTCTAAGTGCTGCTGCACTGTTTCCTGGTTAATTAGTTCCATCGTCAGGACTCCTTCATGATTGATACCTTACTATCTTACTAGAAATTGTTGAAAAATTATACCGTTTGAGCTTGACTGTCACTCATTATTGTCACTGACGAATAAAACGCCCTGGCGACTTACAGACATAGTGCTGTACGTGTGAGTCGGCCAAGGCGTATCGATTGAGTTATACTTCTTTTGTCTGTACGTCGATCTTCTCGACTTTGTTGTAAGCACCGTGCTGTACAGGACCGACGAAATCGTTCATCTTCCAGCCGTTCTTAATCGCTGATGCAACGAATGCTTTTGCGTTGATCACAGCTTCGCGCGGCGTTAAGCCGTTCGCTAAGTTGGCAGTGACTGCAGCTGCAAATGTACAGCCTGCACCATGGTTATAAGATGACTGGAATTTATCCGTTGTCAGCAGTGTGAACGTCTCACCATCGTAGTACAAGTCAACGGCTTCTTCGCCTTCCAGTGCTTTGCCGCCTTTGATGACGACGTGCTGTGCGCCGCGGTCGTGAATGATCTGAGCTGCTTTTTTCATATCTTCTACGGATGTTAATCTGCCGAGTTCAGACAGCTGGCCCGCTTCAAATAAGTTCGGTGTCACAACGGTCGCGACCGGCAGCAATTCTTTGATCATGGCATCAGTATTTCCCGGGTTTAGTACTTCGTCTTCCCCTTTACATACCATGACAGGGTCAACCACGAAAAATTCAGCATCGGAATCTTTGAACGCCTGTGCGGCACGACTGATGATTTCCTCAGTACCGAGCATTCCTGTTTTGATGGCATCAGGTTTAATGGATAACGCCGTTTTGATTTGTTTGTCTAGCAGTTCGATCGGTAGTGCTGTCACATCATGGCTCCATGTTTCAGGGTCCATGGTCACTACAGCAGTCAGTGCGACCATACCATAAGTGTTATGCTCCTGAAATGTTTTAAGGTCAGCCTGCATGCCTGCTCCAGCACTTGTATCAGAGCCTGCAATCGTTAATGTTTTCTTTAAAGTCATTTTGACATACCCCATTCTTATAGTGTTTACTATTATCATATCAGAAATAAAAGGATCATAAAATAAAATGATTCAATAATATGGTACAATTTATGGCGAGGTGAATGAGATGAACTGGGACACGATTTTCAAAGACATTAAAGACAGACATGATTTCACAGCAATGGATGAATTTTTGAATGATGCTTATCAGCATAAGACAGTCTATCCGGCAAGAGAAAATATCTATAATGCCTTCAAATTCACGCCGTTTGACAACGTCAAAGTGGTCATTCTAGGACAGGATCCTTATCACGGACCTGACCAGGCACACGGTCTAGCATTTTCAGTGAAGAACGGCACTAAAATTCCGCCGTCATTACGCAATATGTATAAGGAGCTGGAGGCTGACATCGGCTGTGTGAGAACGACCGGCGAACTGACCGGCTGGGCACAGGAAGGCGTGCTGCTGTTGAATACGGTCATGACTGTGGAACAAGGCGCCGCTCATTCTCATAAAGGCATCGGCTGGGAGACGTTTACCAATGAAGTGATACAGGCGGTGAGCGATCATAAGGAGCATGTCGTCTTTGTGTTATGGGGAAATCCCGCGCGGGCCAAGCTTGAACTGATCGATCAGACGAAGCACCACGTCATCACCAGCGTCCATCCGAGTCCGCTCAGTGCGTCAAGAGGCTTCTTCGGCTCAAAACCATACAGCCGGACGAATCACTATTTGACGACACATGGACTGCCGCCGATTGACTGGTGTAAGGAGGTTGTTATGAATGAACGAACAGCTGATCAAGCAGATTGAACAGCAGCTGGCACTTGCTAAAACAGCCGCATCATCTGCAGCATTTGAAAAGCATATGTATGCGATTCAGACGCTCGCATCACTCGGCGCTCAAGCGCTGCCCTATGAACAGCACGTGCCACCCGCCGGCACGACTGAGATATCTGCTGCAGAACTGAAGATGATGGGCGGCACAGTCACTGGCAAAACAGCCGAGACAGACGACGGTTATGGTAACGGCGAATCACTTTTTGATTTTTAGGAGGAACAGATTAATGAAGACATTTTTAATCATCGGGGCTATCAATGCGATGGTGGCAGTCGCTTTAGGTGCATTCGGTGCACATGGACTGGAAGGAAAGATCACGGATAAATATCTCGCTATATGGGAAAAAGCCACGCAGTATCAGATGTACCATGCTCTTGGATTATTGGTTATCGGGGTATTGTCAGGCACGACATCACTGAACTTGAATGTTGCCGGATGGCTGATGACGGCAGGCATTATTTTTTTCAGCGGCTCACTGTATATTCTTGCAGTAACGCAGATCAAAGTACTCGGAGCTATTACACCGATCGGCGGCGTATTATTTATTGCGGCATGGGTCATGCTCGTCATCGCTGCCTTTAAACTATAAAAAAACAAGCGGTTTTAACCGCTTGTTTTTTTATTTGTAATTACGATTATTATTTGATTTTTTGTTCAACTGACGTTGGATGATCGGTAGTAATATCGGGCTTAATTTGATTAATAAACGAATAATTCTACTCATTCTAGTGTCCTCATTTCACTTTATAGTTAGTACTTTTTACCCGGATATGCAAAATTAAAACATGATGCCTGCTTGTTTTTGAGTAGATTATAAAAATGCCTGTTCAGCACGACATACAGCCATCAACGTTTAACGTTAAAATGCAATAATATAGTTTTTTGTTGAAACCGCTTGATTTATTGAAAGATATTTCCTATTATTAATGAGAATGATTATCATTCGCGAAGGAGTACGTTATGAAGCTACGTTATTTAGTTATGACCCTCATACTGCTGTCGGTGACTTCCATTTTCATCGGAGTAGTCAATATCACACCGCGAAGTTTATTAAATTTGACAGAGCACGACAAAAATATATTGCTGAACAGCAGGATTCCGAGAACTATCTCGATTATTCTGGCCGGGGTTGCACTAAGTGTCGCAGGACTGCTCATGCAGCAGTTGACACGCAATAAGTTCGTATCACCGACCACTGCGGGAACGATGGATTTCGCAAAACTTGGGATTTTGATTGCGATGATCTTTTTCACGGATGCACCGATTCTTGTGAAGCTCTTGTTCGCAGTAACAAGTGCTATTATCGGGACGATGGTTTTCATGTGGATTGTCAGACGGATTAAATACAAAGATGCTATTTTCATCCCGCTTGTCGGCCTTATGCTAGGTAATATCGTCTCCAGTCTGGCGACGTTCATGGCGCTTAGGTTCAACGCCATGCAGAGCATCGGGAACTTCTTCGTCGGAGATTTCTCAATGATTACAAAAGGACGCTATGAAATCATGATCATCATCATTCCGATGGTCGTGCTGATATACGTGTTTGCCCATCATTTTACGATTGTCGGAATGGGAGAATCGTTCAGCCGCAACTTAGGGATCTCATATGATAAGATCATGAATCTCGGTATCGTCATTGCGGCCGTCGTATCAGCGACAGTCGTTGTTACCATAGGGGTGCTGCCGTTTTTAGGGTTGATTGTGCCGAACATTGTCAATTTGTTTGTCGGTGACCATCTGCAGAAGACACTGCCGTCTACTGCACTGCTCGGCGCGATACTGGTCATGGTGGCAGATATATTCAGCAGACTGATTATCTTCCCGTATGAAATACCGATCGGATTGACGCTCGGTATACTAGGCAGTGTGATTTTCATGGGATTATTGTTGATGAGGAGAAAAAGCTATGCAGAAAAAATATAGACAGCTGCTGATTCTTGCGATCGTTCTTGTCGTCCTTATTGCGCTGTTTATCGTCATTCAGCTGAACTTCAATATTCTGGACTATGTATTACCGTCTCGTTTGAAAAAAGTAGCCGCGATTATTATCGTCGGTGCAGCTATCGGTGTCTCGTCTCTGATCTTTCAGACGCTCACTGAGAACCACTTGCTGACACCATCTGTCATCGGCCTCGATGCGGTCTACTTATTCATCCAGACGCTCACGATCTTTATGTTCGGCACATTCAGTGTGGTGCTGTTTAATACATACGTGAATTTCTTTATTTCAGTCGGGCTGATGATTTTGTTTACACTTGGATTGTTCCAGCTGGTGTTCAAAAAGAATGTCTCGGTCTATTTCATCTTGTTGTTCGGAATGGTGATGGGAACATGTTTCCAGAGTTTGTCGAGCTTCATGCATATGGTCATGAACCCGGATGACTTCCTCATGCTGCAGGATAAGATGTTCGCGAGCTTCAATACAGTGAACAGCTCGCTGCTCGGAATTTGCACTGCTATCATTTTGTTGATGCTGCTGTTCGTCTATAAGAGAAGCAGCCAGCTGGATGTACTGAGCCTCGGCAAAGTGCATGCCACGAACCTCGGTATCGATATCGACGGTTTGACGCGGTCCATGCTGCTTGTCGTCGCTATATTGGTCAGCGTGTCGACAGCACTCGTCGGGCCGATCACGTTTCTCGGCATTATCGTCTGTAATGTCACGTATCAGTTTATGAAGACATTCGAACATCGCCTGCTCATCCCGGCAACAATCGCAATTTCCGCTATTACTTTGCTCGTCGGGCAGATGCTCACGCAGTATCTATTTGACGGTAATACTGAAATTACGATCATGATTAACTTTGCAGGCGGACTGTATTTCATCTATTTACTTTTTAAGGAGGGTGCACATGATTAACATTGAAAATTTATCAGTCCATATCGGCAAAAAACCGATTTTAAATAATGTCTCAAGCATCATTAAAGAAGGAGCGATTACAGCTATCATCGGACCTAACGGCGCTGGTAAAAGTACGCTGCTGAACGCCGCAACGCGCCTCATTGATGCGGACTCAGGAACAGTTTATCTCGACCGTGATAATTTGACGACGATGAAAAGTGATGACGTCGCTAAGAAATTATCAGTACTTAAGCAGAGCAATCATACGAACTTAAAAATAACAGTGCGTGAACTCGTCAACTTCGGCAGATTCCCTTATTCAAAAGGCAGACTGTCGAAAGCCGATCATGCTATTGTCGATGAAGCACTGGAATATATGGCGCTCACTGATATGCAGGACCGCTACATTGATGAACTGTCAGGCGGTCAGCGCCAGCGGGCCTACATCTCAATGACGCTCGCTCAAGATACTGACTATATCTTCTTGGATGAGCCGCTGAACAATCTTGACATGAAGCATTCTGTTCAGATGATGCAGCTGCTGCGCAAACTCGTCCGCGAAAAACAGAAAACCATCGTGATCGTCATTCACGACATTAACTTTGCGTCGTGCTATGCGGATTACATCATCGCCTTAAAAGACGGCGAAGTGCTGTTAGACGGCAAAAAAGACGAGGTCATTACGACAGAAGCATTAAAAGCCGTATATGACATGGATATTAACATTGAATGTATATTCGGTCAGCAGATCTGCGTCTACTTTGACGACGAGAAGACGGTAGATGAATTCATCGAAGAAGTTCAGCTCGTCTAACGTATGTACATTGAGAGGAGTGATGCCGGGGAATGATACATTCATCGGGCGGATTAATCGGGGAAATAACACCATTTTAAAGGAGCAGAAAATGAAGAAATTATCATTAGTATTATTAGCTTTAGTTATGATTCTGACACTTGCAGCATGTGGTCAGTCAGCGGAGAAAGACAGTGCAGCAAAAGATGACAAAAAAACAGTAGCGATCAAAACATCTTATCAACTTGCTGGTGAGAAAGAAGACGGCAGCGATGCCAAAGCAGTGGACGAGACAGTAGCTGTACCGAAAAACCCTGAAAAAGTAGCGGTATTTGACTACGGCGTATTATCTACATTGCAGGAGTTCGGCGTAGAAGACAGCGTTGCCGGATTACCAAAAGGAGAAGGCGACAAATCAGTGCCATCATTCCTTAAAGGATTCAAAGACGCGACATACGAGAACCTAGGCACATTAAAAGAACCTAACTTCGAGAAGCTGGCTGAAACAGATCCAGACTTAATCATCATTTCCGGACGTCAAGCAACAAGCAAGATTTTAGATGAAATGAAAAAAGCAGCACCCAATGCTAAAATCCTTTATATGGGAACAGACGATAAAAACTATCTTAGCAGCGTAAAAGACAATACTGAGAACCTCGGCAAAATTTTTGATAAAGAAGACGAAGCGGCTCAATTAGTGAAACAATTAGATGACAAAGTTGCAGAAGTGCAGGAAATGACAGCAGATTCTGACGCAACAGGATTATTCGTTCTTGCTAATGAAGGAGAGTTGTCTGTTTACGGTAAAGGTGGTCGCTTTGGATTTATCCATGATGTACTTGGTGTGAAAGAAGCGGACAAAAACATCAAAGCAGAAGGACACGGTCAAGTGATCAACTTTGAATATTTAAACGACAAAAATCCTGATATCATCTTTGCGATGGATAGAGGCGTTGCAGTCGGTGGTAAATCATCAAGTAAACAAGCGCTGACCAATGACGTCATTAAAGATGTCAATGCAGTGACCAATGACAAAATCATCGAGCTTGATCCTTATTTATGGTACTTCTCAGGTGGTGGTGTCAAAACAGCTATTCAGCAAATTGAAGAAATAGAGCAGGCTTATCAATAAACGGAATAAACATAATAAGTAAAAGGTCCTGATTATAGATTAATCAGGACCTTTTACTTATTGTTTACTTGTTATACTTCAAATAGAGGCGTCAGATCATCGGCAGTCAATAGGTGGCCGACGAAGAACTCACCGAATTCTGCGTAACGTGCAGATACTTCATCAAAGCGCATTTCGTAGATTAATTTTTTGAACTGCAGGACGTCGTCTGCAAATAACGTAACGCCCCACTCGTGGTCGTCAAAGCCGACAGATCCTGAGATGAACTGCTTCACTTTGCCTGCGTAGCTGCGTCCGATCAGACCATGTGAACGCATCATGGCTTTGCGGTCAGCCATATCAAGCATATACCAGTTGTCTGCCGCTGTACGACGTTTATCCATCGGGTAGAAACAGACATATTCTGAACGTGGTAGTTCAGGGTAGAGGCGGGCTCTGACGTGCGGGTTTTGATAAGGGTCTTCATTGGATTCCCCTGCCAGATAATTACTTAATTCAATGACCGACACATATGAATACGTCGGAATCAAATAATCAGTGATCGCCAGCTTATTGAATTCATTTTCCAGTGCATTCAAGTCTTTCATTTCAGGGCGCAGCAGCCAGAGCATGACGTCTGCTTTTTGACCTGTAATATTGTATAGGGCGTAAGAGCCTTCTTTAGCGGCATGATTGTCATCAAGTTTAGCGACAAAACGCTTCAGTTCAGTGATCATTCTTTGTCGGTCTGCCTGTTCAACCACTTTTAAGCTCGTGAAATCGATTGTATAGAATAGGTGAAGGCTGTACCAGCCGTCCAGTGTAATTGCTGCTTCGTTCATCGTTATCTCTCCTTAAAATGTGTCACTTCTAATATACCATAATCCACTGAAAATTCCGCCTTCATACTTTTACAATTTGATGACGTGAAAAAATATGGGAAATATCATATAATGAATAAGGAAATCAAGACAACAGAAGCATTAGGAGGCTATTATGGCTAATTTATTAGATGTATTAAAAGACAAGCTGCAAGGTAAAAATGTCAAAATCGTATTACCTGAAGGAACTGACGAACGGGTGCTGCAGGCAGCGGTTGAACTGCAGGCAAGCGACTTCGTCTCACCAATCGTTCTTGGCAGCACGGAAGAAGTCACTGCCCTTGCTGACCGGTTAGGTGTATCAGTCGAAGGAATTGAACTGTTAGATCCAGCGACAAGCGAGCTGCGCGACGAGTTGATCAGTGCGTTTGTTGAACGCCGTAACGGCAAAGCAACTCAGGAACAGGCGGAGCAGCTGTTGAATGATCCGAACTACTTCGGGACAATGCTCGTTTACACCGGCAAAGCAGCCGGCCTCGTGTCAGGTGCTGCACATTCTACAGCAGACACGGTTCGTCCGGCACTGCAGATTATCAAAACAAAACCAGGCGTTGCGAAAACATCAGGTGTCTTCTTCATGATTCGTGGAGACGAGCAGTACGTGATGGGTGATTGTGCCATCAATCCGACACTTGAAGCGACAGATTTAGCTGAAATCGCTGTTGAAAGTGCGAAGACAGCAAAAGCATTCGGTATGGAACCGAAAGTCGCTATGCTCAGCTTCTCTACTAAAGGTTCTGCCAAAACAGACGAAACAAAAAAAGTCGTTGAAGCAACACGTCTCGCACAACAAAAAGTAGCAGGTGAAGCAGCACTCGAGGGCACTGTCATCGACGGTGAATTCCAGTTTGACGCTGCGTTTGTTCCTTCAGTTGCCGCTAAAAAAGCACCGGACTCTCCGATTCAAGGCGATGCCAACGTCTTCGTCTTCCCGAGTCTTGAAGCGGGCAACATCGGCTACAAAATCGCTCAGCGGTTAGGTGGTTTTGATGCGGTCGGTCCAATTCTTCAAGGATTGAATGCACCAGTCAATGACTTATCACGAGGCTGTTCTACAGAAGACGTCGTGTCATTATCTATCATCACAGCAGCTCAAACGCTTTAATGGACATCTTTCAACAACAGTGGCAGTACGTTGACCACACTTCAGGACTGCAGCCGATGCAGTCCTTCAGTTTTGATGATACTTACTGTCACTTGACGGGCATGCTCGGCTGGAACAGCATCGTCAGAACGTGGGTGCATCAGCATGTCGTCATACTCGGCATTCATGATTCACGCCTGCCGCACTTAAAAGAGGGTATCCAGTATTTGAATGATTCTGGTTACGGTGCTATCGTCCGCAATTCAGGGGGCCTTGGCGTCGTGCTGGACAGCGGTGTGCTGAATATTTCACTGATTTTTAATGGGAGTAAGAACTTCTCGATTGATGCAGGCTATGAGCTGATGTACACATTGATCAAAGAGATGTTCAAGGATGAAGTCATCATTGCAGCGAAGGAAATCGAGCATTCCTACTGCCCCGGCAGCTATGACCTCAGCATCAATGACCGCAAGTTTGCCGGCATATCTCAGCGCCGGGTACGCGGCGGTGTTGCTGTACAGATATACTTGTGTATTGAAGGCAGCGGCAGCGAGCGGGCTGAACTGATGCGTGAATTCTATCAACGTGCGCTGCAGAATGAGGAGACTAAATTCAAATACCCTGACATTCATCCTGAAGATATGAGCAGTTTGAGTGAACTGCTGGGTTATGAATTGACAGTGGAAGACGTGTTATTTAAGCTGCTCGGCTCAATGAAATCACTCGGGGCCACTTTGACTCAGGCAGAGATGACAGATGAAGTGTGGGCATTGTATAATGACTACTTCGACCGAATGATTGACCGTAACGACAAAATGATTAAACTGATGAAGGATGTGACTAACGATGCGCAATAAATTTCAAATCTGTGACGACTGCCAGGCTGTGAACATTAGAACACTGCTGCCGAAACTGGAGAAAATGGATCCAGATGCAGAGGTGGAGATCGCATGTCAATCCTACTGTGGTCCCGGACGGAAGAAAACGTTCGCATTTGTTAATAATCGTCCGTGTGCCGCATTGACTGAAGATGAGTTGATGGAAAAAGTTGCTAAACGACTCGCACAAAAACGCGACCCTGAAGAAGAAGCAAGACTTGCCGCGCGTAATGAAGAACGAAAACGCCGCCAAGCAGAGATTGACGCAAAAATCAAAGCTAAACGAGCTAAATAGCAGGACACCATCCGATTCCGGGTGGTGTATTTTTATCGGCATGCGATTGGTAAATATATTTATTTTTCAGATAATAATGTTATAATGATGTACATATTATTTCAGGAAGTGATGACATGTCAATTGAAACGAGACGTGCGACCGCAGCAGACCTGCCGCGTATTGTTGACATATACAATTCAACAGTGGCGAGTCGTCTCGTTACTGCAGACACTGAGCCTGTTACTGTAGAGAGTCGGACTGAGTGGTTTCACAACCATTCAGATCAGCGGCCGATTTTTTTGTTTTTACAGGAAGATGAGACGATCGGCTGGTTCAGCTTTGAGGCGTTTTACGGTAGACCCGCTTATGACAAAACAGTGGAGATCAGTCTGTATTTAGATGAGCACTATAGAGGACGAGGCATCGGCAGTCAGGCAGTCGCACAGATGAAGGACATTGCAGCGACGCTTGATATAGAGACGCTGCTGGCATTTGTCTTTGCACATAACAGCCGGGCACTCATGCTGTTTAAGAACCATGGCTTTACCGAATATGGTCGATTGCCTGATGTAGCGACGATGGACGGGTCGCATTATTCATTATCGATATTAGGATACAAAGTGGATTAGGAGAGAACAATGATGGTCAATGTAAGAAGAGCAGAACAACACGATATCCCTGCTATTAAGAAAATAGCGACGATAGCGTGGCATGATACGTATCAAAATATTATGGCGGCGGGTACGATTGCACAGTTTCTGACAGCCGCATACAGCGAAGAACGCCTGGAGAAACGCCTCGGGGATTCACTGTTCCTTGTAGCGGAAGCAGACGATGAGGTAATAGGATTTGCGAACTTCATCAACGGGCGTGAACTGTATTTAGCAGCTATTTATGTCATGCCTGGTCATCAACGCAACAGCGTCGGTGAAGCATTGCTTAATGCCGGGATTGCACAGTTCGAAGATTATACTGAATTATTTGTCGAAGTTGCAAGCGACAATGAGGGCGCCGGTCATTTCTACAACAAGCACGGCTTTGAGCTGGTCCGTGAATACGAAGAGGAGATCTTCGGCGAGACGGTGGTCACCGGTCTGCTCAAGAAACCACTCGAATCATCGCGTAGTCACGAGCAATAAACAATAGTCGCTATTTTGAGACCTGACTATGTTAAGGTCTCCTTTTTTTGTGGTAAACTTTAGTTAACATTCACTAAAGGAGAACGCTATGTCCTATCAATTTCAGAAAATGCCTGAAGAAAAAGTATTTAAAGATCCTGTACACCGCTACATTCATGTCAGAGATCAATTGATATGGGATTTAATCAAGACGAAGGAATTTCAGCGTCTCCGCCGAATCAAGCAGCTGGGGACATTGTATTTGTCGTTCCATTCAGCAGAGCATTCCCGGTTCAATCATTCGCTCGGTGTATACGAAATCGTGCGCCGGATGATAGACGAAGTATTTCACGGGAGACCGGCATGGCACGATGAAGACCGCCCGCTTGCGTTATGTGCGGCACTACTGCATGACTTAGGACATGGCCCGTTCTCGCACTGTTTCGAGAAGATCTTCAACACCGATCACGAAGCCTATACGCAGGCCATCATTACAGGCGATACAGAAGTCAATGCGGTACTGTCGCGCGTCCATCTGGGATTCCCGGAAGAAGTCGCGGAAGTCATCAATAAGACGCATCCGAACAAACTTGTCATTTCAATGATTTCCTCGCAGATTGATGCGGACCGTATGGATTACTTGCAGCGAGACGCCTATTATACCGGCGTGAGCTACGGCAGCTTTGATATGGAGCGTATTCTCCGCCTGATGCGGCCGACTGAAGACGAAGTGATGATTAAAGACAGCGGTATGCACGCGGTTGAAGATTATTTGATGAGCCGCTATCAGATGTACTGGCAGGTGTATTTCCATCCTGTCAGCCGTGGCGGTGAAGTACTGCTGAACCGCTGCTTCAAACGCGTCAAAGTACTATACGAGGCAGGTTATCAGTTCAAATCACTGCCGACTTATCTGCTGCCGTTCTTCAAAGGAGATGTATCAGTACAGGACTATTTACGGCTCGATGAAACGATCGTCTTCTATTATCTGCAGGAATGGATGTCAGAAGACGATGCCATACTGAGTGATCTATCACAGCGCTTCGTCAATCGTGATTTGTTCAAGTACTTGCCGTTTGACGGCTCTATTATTACGATTGGTGAACTGACAGAACTGTTTGAACGGGCGGGCATCGACCCTGAGTATTATTTCGTCTCAGATTCTTTCAGCGATCTACCGTATGATTATGATCGACCCGGCTCAAATAATAACCGTAAACCCATCCATCTGCTGACCCGCTCCGGCCGCATCAAAGAAATCAGTACACAGTCGGTCATCATCAGCAGTATTACCGGTGTCAACCGGATGGATTACAAGTTATACTATCCGAAAGAACTGATCTTGAACATTGAAGATCTCGAACTTAGAGGAGCAATTATTAATCTGCTCAACGAATTGAACTAGGAGTGATCACATGAGTAATTTTCAATTCAATATCATCAAAAATGACCCGCTGGATGGTCACAAAGGGACCAATATTGGTTCCATCAGTCTCGATAATGTCGCACCTGTGTTCATCGACGTGCTGGACAAACACGCATTCATCGATATCGGTGCGATGCACGCGCGCAGTGAAGTAGAGAAACGCGTCAAATGGATTGATGATGAGGAAGAAGTGAAAGGCGATGCTGCAAAACCATACTGGCTCGTCTGGGTGACGACAGAACGCGGTAAGGACGGCCCTTATTATGCCGGCGTGACAGCATGCTATATGCTTGTCAACAAAGAGAAGAAGCGCGCGTTCAAACGCATGCATGAACATGTCAATATGATGGACAAATCTATGAAGCACCACATCATCGTTGATCATATCGGTGATGACAACAAGCAAGTACTCGCTGATTTTCTGAAGCATCATAACCCGCAGATGTGGGATTTATCTTCTGATGAACTGAAACAGCAGCTGATTGTGTCATCATTGTGAACAAATATTGACTAACTTGTAATTTATTTTTTGGCGTATTAAAATGACGATAGCTATAAAAATAGCTAGGACACTAAAGAAAGCAGGTCTCTGTACCTGCTTTCTTTAATTTTTGTTATAATACAAAATAGGTGATAATTATGAAAGTCTGGGTCACAACAAAACAGAAATTAAAGCAGAATAATGAGCTGATGACCTACCACAACGAAGTAGCAGGTCAGCTCGTCGAACGGCGTGTACCGTACGTATTGTATACTGAAGTGCTGGACGGTGAGCCGATTGACGTACGCGTCAAAATGGACCCTGACGGTATCCGGATCTCGCGCCGCGGTGCCATTAAGATGGATTTTCTATTTGTCTACGGCGAAACGACGCAGAATGTCTATACGACGCCTGCAGGACGTTCGGTCATGGATGTGACGACAACAAAGCTGGATTACAAAGCACTGTCCACTGGTGGCCGCCTGACCATTCACTATCGTTTGAGTGAGAAGGGTGAAGATCTTGGACAATTTAACTATCAATTAGACTATAAGGAGACTACGACATGAATATCGTCAATCAATTAAAGGACACTTTAATAGAAGAAATCAACGCTGCCATCCTCAAAGCAGAGCTGGTCACTGAAGTTCCTGACATCAAAATCGAAGTACCGAAAGATACGGCGAACGGAGACTATTCAACGAACATCGCGATGGTTCTGACGAAGCTTGCTAAACGCAGTCCGCGTGACATTGCAGCATTGATTGTTGAACATCTGGATACATCAAAAGCTCATGTCAAGAAACTCGACATCGCAGGTCCTGGTTTCATCAACTTCTATATGGATAACAGCTATTTGACAGATATCATCGGCGAAGCTCTGACGAAACAAGAAGCATTCGGTCATCATCCGGGTGTCCGCAGTGACAACGTACTGCTGGAATATGTATCAGCCAATCCGACAGGCGATCTGCATATCGGCCATGCCCGTAATGCGGCTGTCGGTGATACACTGGCGAACATTTTGGCAGCAGCAGGCTACCATGTCACGCGCGAATATTACATCAATGATGCTGGTAAGCAGATTGAAAATCTGGCCTATTCGATCGAAGCGCGCTACTTACAGGCACTCGGCAAGCCCGCAGAGCTGCCTGAAGACGGCTATCACGGCAAAGACATCATCAACATCGGCAAAGAACTTGCTGACAAAGAACCAGGCTACGCTTCAGCTGACAGAGAAGAGCGCATCAAAGTGTTCCGTCAACTTGGACTCGACTACGAAATGAAGAAACTGAAGCAGGATTTAGCGGACTTCAATGTCCAGTTTGATAACTGGTTCAGCGAAACGTCATTATATGAAACAGGGGCTATCGACCGTGCACTTGAAACGATGACAGCGAACGGCTATATCTTTGAAGCGGAAGATGCAACGTGGTTACGTACGACGGATTTCGGCGACGACAAAGACCGTGTGCTGATCAAAAAAGACGGGACATATACGTACTTCCTGCCTGACATCGCTTATCATTATGACAAGATTCAGCGCGGCAATGATGTACTCATCAACTTGTTCGGTGCGGATCATCACGGCTATATTCCACGTCTCAAAGCTTCACTCGATACACTCGGCGTTCCATCTGACCGCCTTGAAGTGCAGGTCATGCAGATGGTGCGTCTGCTGCAGGACGGTCAGGAAGTGAAGATGAGCAAGCGTACCGGCAATGCCATCACACTTCGAGACATTATGGACGAAGTAGGGGTTGATGCGGCGCGTTACTTCTTGACGATGCGCAGTGCGGATACACACTTTGACTTTGATATGGAACTGGCGAAGAGCCAGTCAAGTGACAACCCTGTCTACTACGCTCAGTATGCCCACGCGCGTATCTGTTCAATTATCCGTACAGCGGCAGAGCAGGGCATTACAATAGATCGTGAAGCTGACTTATCACTCATTACGAATGACAAAGCGTTTGAACTATTGAAGCGCGTAGCCGATTTTGAAAGTGTGATTGACAGCGCAGCAGAAAACCGTGCACCGCACCGAATGACGAATTACATTCAAGATCTCGCGAGCCACTTCCACAAGTTCTACAACGCAGAAAAAGTACTGACAGACGACATTGAAAAATCAACAGCTCATGTAGCATTGATTGAAGCAGTCAGAATAACGCTGCATAATGCGCTGACATTAGTCGGTGTAACTGCACCGGAACGCATGTAATCATGTTAAACACCATCATTCCTCAGAGTGATGGTGTTTTTTTAGTGGTGAACGGATGCAAATTATGCGTTCTCCGCTATAATAAAAACAAGGAGGTGCCTATGAAGAAACTATTACTCATGATTGTATTACTGCTTGCTGCCTGTCAGCCGGTAGATTCGCCGAACAAGCTGCGTATTATCAGCTTGATGCCGAGTAACACAGAGATTCTATACGAACTCGGACTCGGTGATGCTGTCATCGGTGTATCGACAGAAGATGATTATCCCGCTGACGTGAAGACGAAGCTTAAGTTTGATGGGTTTAATCTCAATAAAGAAGCTCTGCTGAAAGCGAGGCCAACGCATATTGTTACCCACGAATCCGCCCGCAATGCCCAGCACAAAATATTAGCCGACTTAAAAGCGCGGGGCGTCACCATCATCTATGTCAAAGAGGCAGTTCGCCTGTCACAACTTGATGAGACATTCATGCAGGTCGCAGAGGCTGTTGACCGGGTGGATGAAGGCAGGCGATTATCACAGCGCGTCACTGAAGACATTGATGACGTCATACGTCGTTATCCATCCGCAGGAGGTCAGCGTGTCTTCATGGAAGTGTCGTCGGCACCAGAAATTTATACGAGCGGCAGCGGAACATTGTTTGACGATATGATTACGCGTCTTGGAGCAGTGAATGTCTTTCATGACATTGACGGCTGGCAGCCGGTATCAAAGGAAGCCATCGTGCGCCGTAATCCTGATGTACTCATTTCAACGACCGGTCAAAGTGCCGCAGCGTATCGGCAGACGATTGAGCGTCGCGGCGGCTTCAATGAAACGACGGCAGTCAAGCAGTCTCGGATTGATGCGCTGAATGATGATTTATTCACGCGGCCGGGACCGCGGATAGCGAAAGGGCTTGAGGCACTTGCGACGATACTCGCTGATCAATAGCATAGTCGTTGTGCTCCTCTTCTTCGTTTCAGTTCTGCAGTTGTTTGTGCAGATGGGTTTCCCGGAGACACCGCTTGAATGGTCGATCCTCACTGATATCCGGCTGCCGAGGCTGTTATTAGGACTGATGGCAGGGTTCATCCTCGCTATTACAGGAGCAGTGTTTCAGACGATGTTCAACAATCCACTTGCCGATTCCTTCTCACTAGGAATTGCAAGCGGCGCGAGCTTCGGCAGTGCGTTGGGCATTGTGCTGGGCTTGAGTTTGACGATGACCGCATTAGCCAGTATTGTGTCCAGTCTGTCGACACTAGTGGTCGTTATCTTGCTCACTTATCAGCTCTTCCATGCGCACCAAAAGACCGGAATGGTGCTGTTCGGTATGTTTATTAACTTCTTCTTCTCTAGTGCGTTGTACGGGCTGGTCATCTTAAGACCAGACGAGTCGCGGTCGCTCCTTAACTATTTGTTCGGCAGTGTCGGCAGTGCTGAATGGCAGGACATTATCATACTTATACCAGTCATACTGATAGGGACCGGATTTCTCCTCTATCATGCCCGAGCGATCGCTATTATGGCGACCGGAGAGACGATTGCGAGAAGTCTTGGGATTAGTACGACAACACTTATGTATGTGATTCTAACTGTTGCTTCGATCATGACTGCAGTACTGATCAGCATGACCGGTATTATCGGTTTTGTCGGACTTATTGTGCCGCAATTGTACAGAACAATGAACGACCGTTTCACCGTTAAGTTATTATGGACCGGGGTAGTTGGCAGTCTTGCTGTCATCATGTCGGATTTCCTAGGTAATATCATACTATCACCTGTCCAGATACCAGTCAGTGTCATCCTTGCCTTTTTAGGACTGCCGCTGCTTTTGGTCATCACGATTCGGACAGTCAGAAAGTAGGAGTGTGTCATGAAAAAATATATCATTTTAATGCTGCTGCTCGCTGGATGTCAGAATGAGGAAAAACCAGCTGAACAACCGACTGAAGAGCCGAAACCATCATCTCAACAACCAGATGGTAGAATTGCTTCAGATCTCAATATTCCTTGGCAGATTGCCAAAAATGGTGATGAACTCATTGTGACTGAACGTGAAGGGACGATACAATCCATCAAAAATCAGCAAAAGACTGCATTGAAGCTGTCGCTTAACAAGCCGATAGTAGCAACAAGCGAAAGTGGTCTGCTTGGGTTCGTGCTGCACCCGGATGATGCGGACAAAGCCTTCCTCTACTATACGTATGAAGATAATGGACTGAAGAACCGAGTGGTGACTGTTACTCGTGACGGCAATGCGTGGTCTGAAGATGCTGCACTGCTGGACGATATTACAGGAGGCGTGACGCATAACGGCGGACGGCTGGAGCTGTCCCCGGACAATCAGCTGTTCATTACGGTCGGTGACGGCGGTAACGCCGATCTTGCGCAGGACAAAGAAGCGCTTGCCGGTAAGATTCTCAAAATGAACTTAGACGGTTCTGTGCCGGATGATAATCCATTTGACAACTATATTTACAGTTACGGCCACCGCAATCCGCAGGGCATCGTCTTCAAAGATGACAAAATCTATGCTGTAGAACACGGTAATTCAAATCATGACGAAATCAATGAAATACAAAAAGGACATAACTATGGCTGGCCGGTCATTGAGGGAGACGAGCAGCAGGGCGGTATGGAAACGCCGATTTACGAAACGGGTGACAGTACGCTTGCACCGTCCGGCATTGACATTAAAGGAGATGTGCTCTATATTGCAGCGCTGAGAGGAGAATCTATTCAGCAGTATGACATTGAATCAGGAGAGCTGACGCCACTTGTAACAGATCAAGGGCGTATAAGAGATGTGCTCATTGACGGGGACGTGCTGTACTATATTACAAATAATACAGATGGTAGAGGCAATCCTGACAGCACTGATGATCAGCTTATCAAAATAACCTTAAAGTGAGGACGAAACGATGGAAACGATTTATCGGTACTGTGAAGGAAGCTGGGACAAGCTGTTTATTGAGCCGGATGACATGGAATCGCACAATCAGTCGTGGACAGAACGACTGGCTGACCTGCTTCAGTTTGAGGGTAATATCGTCAGAATTGAAGCGAAGGAAGATTACAATGAAGTATGGGGGTCCTACATTTACTATCAAAACCTGGAAGAGAAGGATGACAACAAAGCATTTAAGTTTTATTTGTCAAAAGATGAACTGGTGCTCATTCATCTGAATATCGCAGAACACTTGGATACAGACGATACTGCGCTTCTTAGAGATACTAGCAGGCGGACGCCGATTGAAAATTTTTTAGTCATTCTGAAAAATACAACCGATACTTACATGAAGCAGATTGACCATTTTGAACGTGTGCTCCATTCCATTCTCTGGCAAGTCAAAGAGCGCAACAATACAGACATTCTTGACGCAGTAGCAAAAGCCGACCATCAGCTGCTCATCTGTAAGACACAGGTAGTGACAGTCACAGAAGTTCAGATGGTCATTCAAGAAGCGTTTGATGCTGAACTGGATCATAACAAGTATTTTAAGCAGCTGGACCATCGTCTCAAGCGAGCTAGGTTTCTGATCGATGCCTATGAACAGGAAATCGATGCGCTATTAGATTTTGAAAGTGTTGTTTCTTCTCATCGCGGCAACGAAATTACGAAGACATTGACATTGTTTACAGCACTGTTCACTCCAGGGACACTGCTCGGCGCCATCTGGGGTATGAACTTCAAATATATGCCTGAACTCGACTGGAAAATCGGTTATTTATTGGCGCTGCTGTTGATTATCGGTGCGACGTTCGGTGTCTATTTCTATTTGAAAGGCAAAGGCTGGATGGGCGACCTGCTCGACACGCACAACAAGAAGAAATTCTTCTAGCGCTTCTGCTGCCACTGGTAGAACGCTGCAATATGCAGGGCGTTTGAGAATGAACCGTCTGTAATCGCCTGGTCAATCGCTGCAGGTGTCATGAAGCTCACCTGAATGTCTTCGAATACGTCTAGTGACGGCTGCATAGTTTGAGTGATAGTAGTGACGGCGACTGTCGTACAGCGATTCGTCATGAGTGCGGGATTCGGCCGCATCGTGCCGATGATAGCAGGCGTTCCTGTATAGCCGGTCTCCTCCTGCAGTTCACGGACGGCCGCACGAACGGGGTCTTCTCCTTCTTCAATGACACCGCCCGGGAATTCGAGTGTCATTTCCTCTGTGCCGATCCGGTACTGAGATTCGACCAGCAGCAGGCCGTCTGCTTCTGCGATGATGGCCACCCAGTCCGGTGCGTCGATCTGATAGAACGTACCGTCTATGCCGTTGATATGTTTAGTGACTGTGTTGACGCTGAATACGCGATAGTCATGTCTATGAATCATTGGCTTACCTCCTGATAGTGTTGTTACTATTTTAGCAAATGGGGTAAGATAATAAAAAACTGGAGGTTCATCATGATTAGTGCCATTATATTTGATTTGGACGGGACGCTTATGGACCGCGATAAATCACTCCGATTATTTCTTGAAAATCAGTATGAGTATTATCATAACTATATGTTGAACGTGCAGCAGGCTGATTTCATCAATTATTTCATTGAGTACGATGACCACGGGTATGCGCCGACTTTGGAAGTGTATCAACGATTGTTCAAAGAGCTGGATATCAGCTATGTTGTGCCGGAAGACTTGCTGGATGATTTCAATGCCAGATTCCCGCAGTTTGCCTACGGTTATGACGATACGCTCGATACACTGCGCAGGCTGCAGGCACGCGGCTACAAACTTGGCATCATCACTAACGGTGAGACAGAGCATCAAACGATGTTGATTGACGTGCTTGGCCTTGAGACGATAGTGACAGGGTTTGTCATTTCAGAGCAGGTCGGTTACCGGAAGCCTGAACCGCAAATATTTCAGGCGATGATGGACCAGTTGAGTGAAAGGCCGGAACATTGTATGTTTATTGGCGACCATCCTGATCACGACGTCAGAGCGAGCCATGATCTTGGCATGGTGTCAGTCTTCAAAGACAACGGCTATTTTGAAGCACCACCGCAGGCAGTAATGGATTACCGGATTACGCATCTTATTGAACTGCTGGATCTACTTGAAGAGGAGGATGTCTCATGGAAACTCGATTGAATATCACTGAAGCAGTCGTCACACAAGGTGGCATTTTTGAACAGATCAATGCCGAGGCACGGACCGATCTATCATCAAGCGTCGAAGCGAATGAACTGACAATCGGTAAGACCGGCGATGTCTTTATTGAGGGCCGGTTGAACGCCTCTTATATTAACAACAAAGGAATTCTTGATGTCATGGATACAATCGAGACGGAAGAACTGACGAATCATCAAGAGGCGCTCGTCAAAGCAGGAGATCACGTCGGCGCAGGAATCATCGATAACGACGGCACACTTGAATTGGCCCGGAGCTTAAGAGCTGAAGCACTGCAGTCCAGAGGAAGCATTCAAGCAGGAGTCGTCAACGTAACGACATTCCGCTCTGAAGGCAAGCTCGCGATTGAAGAGCTGACGGCAGAAGAACTTCATATCAAAGTAGCGGATCATAGTTCCATCAATTATATCAATGCAGCGAATGTATCGATCAAGGCGAAACGACAAGGACTGCTGCTCAAAGATGACGATGCGAAGCTTAGCGCAGCAGAAATTACAGGCAGTGACATTCATATAGAGAATGTCATCGCTGACCTCGTGCGTGGTGACCGCGTCACTATCGGACCTCACTGCATCATCAAAGTGGTGGAATATACTGAGCGCTATGACTTGGATGAATCATCAGAAATATATGAGCTTGGCAAGATGAGAGATTAGGAGACACTTATGAATATTATAATTAGCGGCAGAGATACAGCGATTCACTACGAGATTACTGGTAACGGCTATCCACTGATACTACTGCACGGACAATATATGAATACAACGATGTTCGATACATTTGAACGTGAACTGATACAGGATTACCAGCTGATTAAGGTGGACTTAAGAGGGCATGGTCTGTCTGACAAGCCGCTTCGAATCAATATGGATGACTATATAGAAGATGTGATGAATGTCATGGCTGAACTGTATATTACGAAGGCACACTTCCTAGGTTACGGTCTCGGTGGGATGGTCGCTCAGGCCATCGCCATTCGTTATCCTGAACGTGTGCAGCGGCTCATTCTGGTCAGCGTCGGCAATGAGCCGTTCAAAGACTCAGAAGAACGTTTCCGCATGGGATTTGTCAACATACTGCGGACAATGAAGGAGAAGGAACGCACTAAACTGCTGAATCAATACATGTATCATGACCCTAAAAAAGTCAACCGCTGGATGCGCGGCTTGAAGGATTCTGAGACGTCTATGACAGAGCTTGAAACGAAAGCAGTCAAACATTCTACTGACGGCGTTGATCTGTTGAGTCAGTCACATCTCATTACGGCACCGACGATGATTGTCAGCGGCGAACATGATCACTTGATTCAGCCGGATCACGGTAGAACGCTGAGTGAGAAGATTCCGAACTCAAGTTACATGCTGTTTGATAACAGCGGACATGCTCCGATGATTGAAGAGAAAGAACGCTTCATACAGGATGTCAAAAGGTTTCTGTCACCGTCGCTAGATGTATAGTCTGAATGGTAAATTGAATAAAACAAGTCATTTATCATTAAACAATACATAAAGGGGTACTGTTAGTTAAAAGGAGGACTCAGACGATGAAAACTTTTAATTCTGATGGGTCTGTAATTGCATATGAAGTAACAGGTCAAGGAGAACCTCTAATACTAATTCACGGAATTAACGGCAATATGGAAATGTTCTATCATAACGTCCAGGAATTAAGCAAGTATTACATGGTGATTACTTATGATCTCCGAGGTCATGGCAAATCAGACAGACCCTTAAATTATTCTATGGAAGATCATATCAATGACTGCTTCACGCTCATCAAGCATCTCGGCATTAAGCGCACGAATGTATTAGGCTTCTCGCTAGGTGCATATATTGCGTTAGGGTTTGCTATCAATTATCCGGAATACTTAAATAAATTAATACTGGTTGGCGGCAAAGCACACGGTGAAGTAAGCTCCTTTGCACGATTGATGACGAAACATCGTCACGAAATTAAAGGACTGACAAAAAAAGAAGTGCTCGAAAAGCTCAATCCTTATATTTATCACAATACAGCGATTGTTAAAGAGTGGCTGGAGAAAGTCACAGATTATTCAACGATGACTGCGAATGAAGAGGCTATTGCGTCACGCAGCGTATCGAACTTTGATTTTAGAGACGACATGAAATACATCGACAAAGAAGTGCTGCTCATTGTCGGCGAACATGATGGACTGAACCCGCCGAATGAAAGTGAAGAGATAGAACAGAGTGTGAAACGCAGCTTCCTTGTTGAATTTAATCAGTCAGGACATGCCCCGCTCGCTGAGGAACATGAGCGTTTCAACGACATTGTTCATTATTTTTTGAGCTGATGCATCAGAAAAAACCTTTCTTGATTGTAGTGAACCCAAAAAGTTGAACTTTTTATTAAGCTACTTTCATTAAAGCAAGATTTCTGTATTCTACAGGAGTCTTGCTTTTTAATTTTCTCTTCTTTCTGACTAAATTATAATACTCCATATAGTCAATAATCTCCTCTTCTAGTTCATCATAAGAATCAAATGTTTCTCCATAAAACATTTCTTG
>CAACXC010000013.1_pt1 | contig 53757 bp, 60 predicted proteins | sample 2275831 | NCBI WGS metagenome assembly CAACXC01 (sample SAMEA5312476, study PRJEB27640) | indoor metagenome | biome: indoor environment; feature: uncontrolled; material: tiles wood | place: Germany | collected 2014-07-07
GATCCATTTAACCCCATGCCTGTACCAGAACAATCTATCGTACCGGTAGAGAAAATTCTGCCTAAGATTAAAAATCCTAAACCGGTAGACATACTATAATCAGACAAAATCAAAAGGAAATCCTGATGTTTTTTCATCAGGATTTCCTTTTTAATAGAATGTAAATGGATTGGTGTCAACAGATGATGAAATGACTGTGACAGGTAAATCAAATCCTTCAAGCAGTTGTTTTAATCCTTCTTTCATCACTGACTCAGCGTAATGCTGAATATCAACCGTAGTCAATCCTGCCATCAATAGATCATGAGCTTCGTGGTATTTGATATCTCCTGTCAGGAAAATATCCACATCTGCCTTCTGGACTGCGGTCATGTAATCCATCCCAGCACCACCGATAATTCCTACCGAGCGGATAGTCTTATGTGGAGGACCGATCAGCCGCACACTGTCGAGATTAAGTTTCGACTTGATATGAGAAAGCCAGTCATCTATGACAACAGGCTGTTGAAGTATGCCTTTGATTCCAGTGCCAAACTGATCTCTTACTTTGAATTCATAAATGTCATAGGCCGGTTCTTCATACGGATGACTGCTGAGTAACGCAAGTTCGATTTGCTGTCTGAGCTGAGGCGCAAATACACATTCAAGCTTTACTTCATCGACAACTTCCAGATGACCGATGTCACCTACATAAGGAGCTGCTTCAGCATTCGGTTTGAACTGGCCTTTCCCTTCAATCTGAAAAAAACAGTCGCTGTAGTCGCCTATTTGACCTGCACCCGCTTCTGCTAATACTGCCTTCACTTCTTCGACATGGGTAGCAGGTACAAATAGCTGTAATTTAGCCATAGCGCTCATCTGAGGGACGAGAATCTCCTGATTGACTAGTTCAAGCTTATCAGCAATCATCGCGCTGACACCTTTCGGATGAGCATCTAAATTTGTATGCAGTGCAATTAAATTGATATCATTTGTTATTAACTGACGAATCACTGCGCCGTATCCTGAATTCTCGAGCTGTTTAATGCCTGTAAAAATCAGCGGATGGTGACAGATAATCGTATTACAGTTGAGCTTGATTGCTTCCATTACTACTTCTGCCGTACAATCTAATGTGGTCATGATGTTTGAGACGTCGGACTGACGATCCCCGATCAATAGGCCGACATTATCCCAAGGTTCTGCTTTCGACAATGGAATGTTTCGGTTGATGACGTCCATTAATTCATAAATTTTCACGACTGATCACCTCATCAAACATTTTTAGCTGCTGTTGAATTTCCTTCAGTCTGTCTGACTGTTCAGGATTATCTTTGATCACTGCTGCAACATTAATCAAGTGGTTATATTCACGCGTCCATTTTTCAATGAAGACAGCAGATCGCTCAGTCATCAACTTAGGACCGAATTTTATTTCATTCTCCGTCAATGTCATCGGCTGCTGCTGCTGTTCAGCCACTATTATTTCATAGATATGACGCTTCTCTTTGAGAATTTCTTCAGCGGTAATCGTATACCCTAACATCATCAGCGCTTCTCGAACTTTTGCTGTATGAATGTTGCTTTGAAGAATAAGTCTCGGCGCACTGTTCAGTTTCTGTGCACCTGCTATTAATATATCTGCGATGAGCGGCCCACCCATTCCGCAGATCGTGATGTTGTCTACTTCATCTGATGCTATTACTTCAAGTCCGGACCCTTTTCTTACTGCTATTTGAGCGGAAAGGCCATGCGCCTCGACATTATTGACAGCTGCCTGATAAGGTCCATCCACGACTTCCCCCGCTACTGCAGACTTAACTTTTCCACTCATCACTAATGCTATAGGTAGATAGGCATGATCAGAGCCGATATCAGCTACTGCGCTGCCTTTAACATAATATGCCACTCGTTCTAAACGTTTACTCAGCATTTTGAATTCCTTTCAAAAAAAAATCCTTTGCCTGAGCAAAAGATTTTTCATTTATTATTTCGCGCCGTCTTTTAAGTACTTAACAAGAGTATCTAAATCTTTATCAGCGATTGTAGCTTCATCATGTGCCGGCATTGCGCCTTTACCTTCACGGATAATTTTTTTCATATCATCTGCAGATGTTTTGCTTCCTGCAAGTTTAGGTCCCATAGCACCTTCAAGGTTTTGACCGTGACATGAAGTACAGTTATCTTTAGTAAACGTCGCAGCATCAAACTTCTGCTCAGTTTTCGCGCCTTCTTCTTTACCCTCTTCTTCTTTGTTGGCACCATGTGCAGATAAGAAGAATACCAAGCCTACGCCCATAAGCAGGATAAGAATAAATGGAATGACTGGATTACGATTCATCAAATATACCTCCCTTTAAATTCACCATATACATTTCTATTTTATATTAAATACTTATATTGTCAAAGTGTTTTCGAGAATTTAATCAATTATTTAATCCATGAAATCCTTAAGGCGCTTGCTTCTTGATGGATGTCTCAGCTTGCGGAGAGCTTTTGCTTCTATTTGACGGATACGTTCACGTGTCACGCCAAAAACTTTGCCTACTTCTTCCAGCGTGCGTGTACGACCATCATCTAATCCAAAGCGTAATCTTAAAACGTTTTCTTCACGGTCAGTCAATGTATCGAGGACATCTTCCAGCTGTTCTTTGAGCAGTTCATACGCCGCATGGTCTGCAGGACTCTGTGCATCCTGATCTTCAATGAAATCACCCAAATGGCTGTCATCTTCTTCACCAATCGGCGTTTCAAGCGACACAGGTTCTTGAGCGATTTTAAGGATTTCCCGTACTTTTTCTGCCGGCAGATCCATTTCTTCACCGATTTCCTCTGGACTAGGATCGCGTCCTAAATCTTGAAGCAACTGGCGCTGCACACGGATCAGCTTATTGATGGTTTCCACCATATGAACAGGGATACGAATCGTTCTCGCCTGGTCAGCAATAGCACGTGTAATGGCCTGACGAATCCACCAGGTAGCGTAAGTCGAAAATTTAAATCCTTTGTTGAAATCAAACTTTTCAACCGCTTTGATTAGCCCCATATTTCCTTCCTGGATCAAATCAAGGAACAGCATACCACGGCCGACATATCTTTTGGCGATACTTACAACAAGTCGTAGATTGGCTTCTGCAAGACGCGCTTTTGCTTCTTCGTCACCTTGTTCGATACGTTTGGCAAGTTCGATTTCTTCAGCAGCACTTAATAAGTTAACCCGTCCAATCTCTTTCAAATACATGCGGACCGGATCATTAATCTTTACGCCTGGAGGAGCTGATAAATCATTTAAGTTAATTTTATCATCTGTATCTTGAGCATCTTTTTCATTAATTAATGTAATATCATTCTCAGCGATTGCTTCGAAAAATTCATCCATCTGATCGGCATCCATATCAAAATTCTGTAGTCGATCAGCTATTTCTTCATGACTTAATTGACCATTCTTTTTACCTGATTCAATTAATTGTGCTTTGACTTGATCTAATGTCAATAATACGTCATTACTCTTCTCTTTAATGGTTTCTTTCTTATTAGCCACAAGCATTACCTCCTAGGTTACTTCAGTTTTTTCTGTCTGTTATAGTCAATGATTGCCGTCATCAGCCGGTCTCTTTCAGTGACATTGCCTTCTTTAATTGCTGTAGATAACGATTGTTTCAATTGATTGAGATTACGCAATTCCTCCTGCTCATGTCGAATCACATAAATGTAATCTTCTATTTCTTCAACTGATGGATCTTCATTGATGGCGATTTCATCGATAGAAATGATATCATCTTGACATTGAACAGGAACATAAGACAGAAATTGACTGATATTAAATTGATCGCTACTTTCATAATACCCTGTTAAAGCGATATATATCTCTTGATGCTCCTGCTTTTTGAAATGTTCTGCAGTAATATGATCTTTCATTTTTAGGAATAGATATTTATCCTTAAAAAAATGTTTAAGCACCAACCGTTCTGCTCTTTCAGGTTTGGAATACGTAACGATTCTTGGACCTGGAGTGAACTGTGGCGCTGACTGAGGGATATATTTACTCACTTCAAAATTAAGACTGTCAAAATCTACTTTAAACAATTCACTAGCCTCGTGCAATACTTTTTTCCTCAGAGCAGGAGATTTTATTTTGGCAATATCATTTGTTATTTCTTTTAATCGCTGATCAAACACTAAATCATTTGAAGCGACCTGGCGTGTCATCTCTTTTAGCTTATAGCTGACAAACGCCATTTTGTTATGCAGCACATAGTCACGAAATGCCTCCTGACCCATCTCCTTGATCATCTCATCGGGATCCATTCCCTTTTTGACTGGTACTACAAAAGTACTGATGCCTTCATTCAGTAAATTTTCACCGATACTCATCGTAGCCTTTTGACCTGCACCATCTCCATCGAACATCAATGTGATGTTGCCGGCCAATTTTTTGAGGATGATGACGTGCTCTTTACTGAGAGCAGTTCCCATAGTCGCTATGGTGTTAGTCAGTCCGGCTTCGGTGACTTTGATGACATCCATAAACCCTTCAAGCAGAATCACTTCATCCTGCTGCCTGATTGATTTACGGGCGACATCCAGATGATAGAGTATTTGGCGTTTCTGAAAGACAGGCGTTTCCGGACTATTCAAATATTTCGGTTCTTCATTTTTGTATGTTCTACCTGAAAAACCGACTGTGTGCCCTTGCGAGTTGTTAAGAGGAAACATGATTCTGTCACGGAAACGGTCATAATAACTGAAATTTTCTTCGTTTCGTGATAACAGTCCTGCTTCATACGCAAGCGCTTTGTCGTATCCTCGTTTTTCAAGAAAATCATGAGCGAAGTGATTGATGTTCGGACTGTAGCCGATTTTTTCACGATTGATGATTTCGTCAGTGAATCCTCGGTCATAAAGGTATTGAAGCGCCGGCTCTGCTTCTTCTATTGCCTTCAAAACATAATGATAATAGTCGCGCAGTAATTCATGCATCTCAATCATCTTCATATTATCATCAGCATATGCTACGCTCTGTACCTGCTCGATCTGAACGCCGACATTACTACCAAGACGTCTTACCGCTTCAACAAACGAGACGTTTTCTATCTGTTCAACAAACTGAAAGACATTGCCGCCTTTCTTACAGCCGAAACAATGGCAGATCTGCTTATCCACCGAGACGGAAAAAGACGGTGTTTTCTCATCATGAAAGGGACATAAACCAATATAGTTACGTCCCCGTTTCTCAAGTTTTACATATTGACTGACTACATCGAGAATGTCATTCTTCTCGCGTATTTCATTAATAAGGTCTTGATCTAACTGCAAATTAACACCTCTTAATAATCGTATCTGTTATTTTTCGTAACTAGTTTGATAATTTCATTGGCCGTTTCTTCAATCGCTTTATTGGACACATCGATGACCGCGCAACCAATGCGTTCAACGATTTCATTGAAATAATCCAGCTCTTCCAGAATTCTTTGATCCTGCGCATAGTTTGCATCATCATTCAATCCAAGCTGAACAAGTCGTTCTTTTCGTATGGCATTTAATTTTTCAGGGTCTATTTTAAGTGCGACACATTTTTCAGGATCCATTTCAAATAATTGCTCAGGTGGGTCCACTTCAGGTACAAGCGGCACATTCATCACCTTGAAACGTTTATGTGCTAAATATTGGCTGAGCGGCGTTTTTGATGTACGAGATACACCGATCAATATAATATCGGCTTTAGGTAATCCTCTAGGATCTCTCCCATCATCATATTTCACTGCAAATTCAATCGCTTCGATTTTCTTGAAGTAATCTTCGTCTAATTTATGCACGACACCCGGTTCATTTAAAGGCATTTCATTCAGTTCATTCGTCAGTTGAGCCATTAACGGTCCCATAATATCAACATGATTTAACTGATGTTTTTCCAGTTGCTCTTCCATATACTTACGGATATTGGGTTTGACAAGAGTATAGATGACGATAGAGCGCTGTTCTTTTGCTATCGTGATCACTTCGTCGACATTCTCCCGAGTTTCAATATAAGGTAACCGTATTGTTTCAAGAGCATTACCAAGTTGGTTGAATTGGGAAGTACATGCTTTTGTCACAAGTTCAGCTGTTTCTCCGACTGAATCTGAAGCAATAATTAATCTAATTTCATCCATGATAATACTCCTATTCATCTTCTATTAGTGCCACAAACGCACGAGTAATCGTTGTTTTAGTAATTCGTCCGGTCACTTCGTAACTATTGCCTTTTTTCTTGACTACTGGCAATGAATCAATTTGTTTCTCTATTAGTAAGTTAGCTGCATAAATCAATGGATCGTCAGGCATGACCATAGAAATATTCGGCATTCGGCTCATAATGACATGGACTGGAACAGCATGGATATCCTGACCACCCATCGACGCCCGCAACAAATCTTTTCTTGAACATACTCCGACTAATTCGTTCTTTTTATTGATAACAAACAATGTTCCGACATCTTCAAGAAACATCGCACAGATAGCATCATATACTGAAATATCTTCATGCGTCACACATGGAATCGATTGAAAGTCCTTGACTTGAAACTTTTTGATGGAGGCGGATAATAACTGTGTACTTGATTTACCGGTATAGTAATAACCGACCCTTGGACGAGCATCCAGATAACCTGCCATCGTCAATATAGCGAGATCCGGTCTAAGTGTAGCTCTCGTCAAGCTCAATCGTTCTGCTATCTTTTCTCCTGTTATGGGGCCATTGTTCTTTACTATTTGCAGAATTTTTTCCTGCCTTTGACTTAATTCGATAGTGAACACCCCTTGGACATAGTTAGATAAATTTATTATACTTCTAAAAACAGTCGTACACAAATAATTGATATAATTGATTGTAACGGAATATAAAACATGATATATTCGTTATAAGCGAGTTAAGGATAGTGTAAGCTTAACAATTAAATGGCCTGATCATATTCATATTTCAAGATGAGTGGAAACACTAATTTGGGTGGAACCGCGGGTAATATACTCGTCCCAAGGCTGATGCCTTGGGACTTTTTTTATCCGCTCTAATTATAAGGAGGAACTCTTAATGACAAACATGGAAACTATTGTTTCATTAGCAAAACATCGTGGTTTCGTTTTTCCAGGCAGTGAAATCTATGGTGGTCTTGCGAACACTTGGGACTACGGTCCATTAGGTGTGGAATTAAAGAACAATGTAAAGAAAGCATGGTGGCAGAAATTCGTTCAGCAATCTCCCTACAACGTGGGTCTAGATGCAGCAATTTTGATGAACCCAAAAACTTGGGAAGCAAGCGGTCATTTATCTAACTTCAATGATCCAATGATTGACTGTAAAAACTGCAAAGCACGTCATCGCGCTGACAAATTGATTGAAGATGTCATGCAGCAGGAAGATGATACATTCATCGCTGATGGTTTAAGCTTCGATGAGATGAAACGTCTGATTGATGAACATCATATCGACTGCCCTGAATGTGGTGCTCATGATTATACAGAAATCCGTCAGTTCAACTTGATGTTCAAAACGTTCCAAGGTGTCACTGAATCATCAACTAACGAAATTTTCCTTCGTCCTGAAACTGCTCAAGGGATTTTCGTCAACTATAAAAACGTACAGCGCTCCATGAGAAAGAAACTACCTTTTGGTATCGCTCAAGTCGGAAAATCATTCCGTAATGAAATTACTCCAGGTAACTTCACATTCCGGACACGTGAATTTGAACAGATGGAACTGGAATTCTTCTGTAAACCAGGCACTGAAATTGAATGGCAGAATTATTGGAAAGAATTCGCAGCGAACTGGTTGAAAACACTAGGAATTAAAGAAGAACATGCGCGTCTGCGTGACCATGATGAAGATGAGCTGTCACATTACTCAAATGCGACGACTGACATCGAATACAAATTCCCATTCGGCTGGGGAGAATTATGGGGCATTGCAAGTCGTACAGACTTTGATTTGAAGAAACATATGGAGCATTCCGGTGATGATTTCACTTATCATGATGCTGAAACCAATGAAAAGTATGTTCCTTACTGTATCGAACCATCTCTCGGTGCAGACCGTGTGACACTTGCATTCCTGTGCGATGCTTATGATGAGGAAACACTTGAGGGCGATGACAAACGTACAGTGCTGCGTTTCCACCCCGCACTAGCGCCTTACAAAGCAGCCATCCTGCCGCTCAGCAAGAAGCTGTCTAAAGACGCGCTTAAAGTATTCGAAGAACTGAGTGCGGATTTCAATATTGATTTTGACGAAAGCCAGTCTATCGGTAAACGCTACCGCCGTCAAGATGAAATCGGAACCCCTTACTGTATTACATTTGACTTTGATTCATTGGAAGATAACCAGGTCACTGTCCGTGATCGTGACACGATGGAACAAATTCGTATGCCGATCAGTGAAGTCAAAAACTTCCTTGCTGAAAAAGTAAGATTTTAAAAAATAAGCCTCCATTCAGTTGAATGGAGGCTTATTTTTTGACCCGTCTATCTTAACTGTTCCAGTATTCGTCTTGATTTCAGCGAAACACCTATAAATTCATCATACAGCTGGAAGACTAACCGTTCCATTTCCCTCACCACATCTGTATGGATGGTCACCGAACTGTACTGATCGAGTGGTAGATTGTTCAGTAGATATAGAAAATATAGACTTTTATTGCTCATCGGTATCGCATGTTCATCTGTTATCATCGCTTGTGTTGTAAGGACACTGTTCATTTTCATGGAGTAGCCGGCAAACGCCGCATGATTAGTAGACTGGTCAACCGAACAGTAATCGAAGTTCGGCGTATAGCCATAGAGCGGCATACATTTCAGACTGGCGATCAGTGCGATGACTGCAGGATCTGCCCCGGCTGCAATATGGTCAAGCCCGAACTTCAGCAGCTGATAGACGAATTTACTTTCGTCGTCATCTTCCATCGCCCTATCAATCAGTTCAGCGATGTACTGCGCATAAGTCAGCTTGAACAGATCACTGCGTATCGCATAATGACTGTTCAGCGTATCAACAGAGCTGAGTGTCCCCATCCCTTTGAACTGGGAGAAAATAAATAGATTCTCATAGAACAGATCAAGCGCGTAGCCGAACTTCTTAGATTTCTTAGCGTTTCTTGCCATGACCGGTATCTTTCTGCCGTGCTCAGCAAGAAACGTCACTATTAAATGCGAATCCCCGTAGTCAACACGACGGATGATGATACCGTTCACTTTATTCAGCATCGCTTAATACTCATCTTCACGGTAGCCGATCTGTCTGATGAAATTCGGCTTGTTACGCCAGTCTTTCTGCACTTTCACCCACAGCTCTAAATACACTTTGGAGCCGAGCAGCATTTCGATATCCTGCCGGGCACGCTTACCGACTTCTTTCAACATCTTGCCCTGCTTACCGATGACAATTCCTTTCTGGGAATCGCGTTCCACATAGATCGTCGCTTCAACGTGAACACGGTCCTCACTTTCACGAACCATCTTCTCTACATTCACACCGATCGCATGAGGAATTTCCTGACTTGTTAGATGAAGGACTTTTTCCCGGATTAATTCAGCCACGATAAAATGTTCTGGGTGATCAGATATCTGGTCCTTCGGATAGTACATCGGCCCTTCCGGCAGATAGCCGCTGACAACCTCTACAAGACGCTCGACATTATTTCCCTGCAGCGCTGAAATCGGAATGATTTCTGCAAAAGGCAGCAGATCTTTATATTTCTCGATTTCAGTGATCAGCTGATCCGGATGGACAAGGTCAATTTTATTCAGTACGAGAAATACCGGTGTCTTAGTATTTTTCAGCATCTCCACGATATATTGATCGCCGCGGCCGATACTCTCTTCAACGTTGATCATGAATAATATAGCATCTACTTCGCGCAACGTGTTTTTAGCCACTTTCATCATATAATCACCGAGTACATGTTTCGGCTTATGAATTCCTGGTGTATCGATGAAGATAATTTGCGCCTCATCTGTTGTCAGTACACCTTGTACTTTATTACGTGTCGTCTGTGCTTTGTCAGACATAATAGCTACTTTCTGTCCAAGCACCCGATTCATAAAAGTTGATTTGCCGACATTCGGCCGGCCGATAATTGCGACAAAGCCTGATTTAAATTCGTTAGTCATTCGTTAAATCCTTTCCTGAGAACCCATAGGGTAATAATTCGTCCACTGTACTATTGATAACTTCACCGGCTGTATTGGTCATAAACACCGGCATTTGATCGTCACATAACTCTTTCATTACTTGACGGCATACGCCGCATGGTGATGACGGCTTATCAGCACCCGTGACGACCACAATGAATTCAAAATCGCCAGGTTGATAGCCTTGTGCGATGGCAGAGACGAGTGCAGTCCGCTCCGCACAGATAGTCGGTCCATAGGCTGCATTCTCGACGTTACAGCCGTGGAATGCTCTGCCATCTTTCGTTACTAAATAAGCTCCCACTTTAAAGTTTGAAAACGGAGTATAGGCCTTGCTTCTTGCTTTTATCGCTTCCTGCAGCCATTGTTGTTTGAATTCCATAACATATCTCCTTTAATTAAAATCACTTCATAATATAAGGCAGAAAAATAACCAAGCCGATAACAGCGCTCATGATACTTGCCAGCACGACAGCGAAACTAGCTGTGTCTTTCGCGTGTTTTGCAAGCTCATGGTAATCAGAAGTGACTAAATCCACTACATATTCAAGCGATGTATTGATGACTTCCATGAACAACACCGAAAAGACGGCAACAATAATAAACAGCCATTCTATTTTAGTGAGGCTGAAATACCAACCTGCACTACAGACCAGCACTGCAGCTATGATATGAAGGATGAAATTAGCATCCTTCTTCAGCAGAATGAGCAGACCATGCAGAGGATAAATAAACCGCTTCATCTATTCTTCTCGTGTCAATCCAAATGAAGTCAATATAGCATCCTGCCGGCCAAACATCCGCTGTTCATCTGCTGGTGTCATATGATCATATCCAAGTAAATGTAGCATACCGTGAAGTGCCAGGAATCCGACTTCACGTTCGAATGAATGACCGTAGTCAGCTGCTTGTTCTTTGGCGCGCTCCACACAGATGATAATATCACCTAACACTCTGACCATCGATGGATCTTCAAAGTCATCTTCGCCTTCTTCCATCGCAAAACTGATGACATCTGTCACCGCGTCTTTGTCGCGATACTCTGCATTAATGGCTTTGATTTCTTCACTCGATACAAATGACACGGCTAATTCTGCTTCGCCTGTGATTCCTTCCTGTTCCGCAGCGAACTGAAGCAGTGATTCAATCTGTGGTAAGTAAGCTGGATCCAAATAGTTATCATCGTCTAAAAATTCTACTGTCAGCATCACTCATCCTCCGAATATGCTCTAATTATTTTACTTACCAGCGGGTGGCGTACGACATCAGATGATTCAAAGGTCTGCACTCCGATTCCCGGAACACTGCTAAGCCGCAGTTCCGCCTCAACAAGACCGCTTTTTACGCCTTTTGGGAGGTCAATCTGTGTCTTGTCACCTGTAATGACCATCTTTGAACCAAATCCGAGACGTGTCAGAAACATCTTCATCTGGGCATGTGTCGTATTCTGTGCTTCATCTAATATAACGAAAGCATCTTCCAGTGTTCTACCGCGCATGTATGCAAGAGGCGCAACTTCTATCACACCTCTTTCAATCAGGCGTGCAGTATGCTCTGCACCGAGTACATGATGCAATCCGTCGTATAACGGGCGCAAGTATGGATCTACCTTCTCTTTTAAATCACCTGGCAGAAATCCAAGTGATTCCCCTGCTTCAACAGCCGGTCGTGTCAGCACGATACGTTTGACCTGCCCTGCTCGTAATGACTTCGCAGCCATCACTACTGCCAAAAATGTCTTCCCTGTTCCTGCCGGCCCTATACCAAATACAAGGTCACTTTTTTTAATCTGATGTATATAGAGCCGCTGCCCCATCGTTTTCGCTCGAATAGGCTTCCCGTATGCATCTTTAGTGATTTCCTCATCATACAGATCCGCTAAATAATGAATCGTTCCTTTTCCAGCCATCTGAGCGGCTGATTGAACATCCTTAAGTGAGATATTCATCCCTTTTTGAATTACCTTTAATAAGTTAACAAGCACGGCTTCCGCCTTCGCGACATCTTCGTCCGCTCCAGCCACAGTCAGTTGACTGCCTCTCGTATGTATCACGACATTAAAAGCTTCTTCAAGAAATGTGATGTGTTCATCACCGTTGCCGAGAATCGCCTGTGCTTCATTAACATTCTCTATATTGATTGTATGTGGCATTCAAAAACTCCCTTATTTTCAGTTTAATTTAAATTTAACACAGTCAACCGATAGTTTCATCTCACAATGATTGATTTGCTGCGTCATATTTTTGAAGAGTCGACGATGCAATGGATAGCTCTTTTCTATTTTACCAAATTCTCATGCGCATCATGAGCATAACACTTTATTTTCACATAAAAAGACTGGGTTTCCCCAGTCTATATAAGTCAGCTCTTATCTTTTACTTTTTGGTGGTGCTAAAACTTCCGACATGATCAGACTCTGCACTAAGTTATGTTTAGAGAAATCAAGCAACGGCTCGTGCTCCACTGTCAGATCACCCTCTGTCAGCTGATTGTTCCGCTGAACTTTCTGCTTTTCTGACAGATGCTGATCCTTCATAATAGCAGTCATCTGCCTGTCAAGAGTTGTCTGCTGACGGGTTTTTCTATCTCCAGATGATCTTGTTGCGGCGGGTGATTTCACTACTTTTTGTGGTGACGGTGCTTCTTTGACCGGTACTGCCTTTTCCACCTGCTGTGTCCGCTGCTCGAATTCATGCTTCAATTCTTCCAAAGATTTAATTTGAGTTTTTTGAGCTGTTTTTTTGTTAGGTTGCTTACTGTTATTAGAATTATTATCCATCTTATCCTTAAAGTAAGAAAAGATAATCCCGATAATAAATATGATAATGCCGACTTCCATTGATATCACCTTACTTTCTTTGTGGCGGTGTACTATCGCTGGTATCTGTCATCTTGTTGATGGCGTTTCTCATACCAGTATCAGATTCAATGTTCTTCAAGTTATAGTAATCCATGACGCCGATATTGCCTTCCTGCAACGCTCTTGCCATTGCAAGTGGTACTTCCGCTTCAGATTCGACAACTTTAGCTCGCATTTCCTGCACTCTTGCCTTCATTTCCTGTTCTTGAGCAACGGCCATCGCACGACGTTCTTCCGCTTTCGCCTGTGCGATGTTTTTATCAGCCATCGCCTGCTCTGTCTGTAAATCTGCTCCTATATTTTTACCGATATCTACATCCGCAATATCAATCGACAGAATTTCAAAAGCTGTCCCGGAATCCAGTCCCTTACCCAGTACAGTCTGAGAGATCATATCCGGATTTTCAAGCACTGACGTATGCGATTGACTAGAACCAATGGTTGATACAATCCCTTCGCCGACACGAGCGACAATCGTTTCTTCACCTGCACCACCGACCAGTCTTTCAATATTAGCACGAACTGTGATTCTTGCTTTTGCTTTCACTTCAATCCCGTTCATTGCCACACCTGCAATAAAAGGTGTTTCAATGACTTTCGGATTAACTGACATCTGTACTGCTTCTAATACGTCACGTCCTGCAAGGTCAATCGCTGCACCACGTTCAAACGGCAGATTGATATCCGCACGCTGCGCTGCAATAATCGCATCAACGACACGGTCAACATTGCCACCTGCTAAATAATGTGATTCAAGTTGGTTAGTCGTCAAATGAAGACCTGCTTTATGTGCTTTAATCAGTGGATCAATGACTCTTCTCGGCGATACCCGGCGAAGGCGCATACCCACTAATGTACCGATACCGACTTTGACACCAGCAGCGAGTGCTGATATCCACAGCCCGACTGGTACAAATGTCAACAATATCATCAATAAAACAAGGACAACCACGACGATGATTCCTAAAATAATCAATTCCATTTCCTTAACCTCTTCTCTATATAATTTCTCTTACAACAACGCGTGTACCTTCAACATAAATGATGCGTACTTCTTTGTTCTGACCGATAAAGGCCCCTTCACTGACCGCATCAATACGATCCTGACCGAGTGCTATAATTCCAGAAGGTCTTAATGCAGTAGTTGTGACTGCTGTTTGACCGACAAGATGACTGCGGTCGTCATGTGACGTGTAGCCTGCTTCCTTGGAAGTAGCGTCAGTCAATATCACTTTGTTGAAAAGTGGTACTTTCTTACCAAAAAACTTCACAATGATCACCCACTCTATCAAAGCAATTATTAAACACGAAGCGACCATTACTGACATGGTCTCAATATCGTTTCCAATGAGCAGGAAACTTGATGCAATCATCATCATTCCTATAATTCCCAATACAAGACCGATGACAAATAGTTCCGTAACAACAAGAATGATTCCTGTAAAAAAGAGTATGATTGATAGCATCTCCAAGTCACCATTCAAAGCAGTAATGATGACGAAGCTAAGTGCTGCAGCAGTCATCAAAATTCCAGACCATGAAAATCGTGATTGGAACAATTGCCATACAGCTGCTGTAAACATGACGAGCATCAATATGAACAAAGTTCCATCATATAGAGTCCATGTCAAAATTGTCACCTCCTTACTATTATTATACATGAACACGACAGCCACATATAAGTATTTGACTAAAAATTAAGAAAACTTTAAGGAAATAAAAAAGACACAGACAAAAGTCTGTGTCATCTATTCATAATATTTGAGGGAGTTCAAATATTATTTGAATTTACGTTTTCGTGCTGCTTCTGATTTCTTTTTACGTTTAACACTAGGTTTTTCGTAGAACTCACGTTTACGAACTTCTTGGATCGTACCGCTCTTAGAAACCGTGCGCTTAAAGCGACGAAGTGCATCTTCGATAGATTCGTTTTTACGAACGACTGTTTTAGACATTATATTTCCCTCCCTCCAAATATCAACGGAACATTAATGAATCATAGATTTCTCTATGTACTCAAGTATTATAATATAACTCTAATAAGTGGTCAAGAGTGAATTTATTTACCAGCTATCGGAGAAATCACTGCCTGTGGCTGCTCTTTTTCCATCACTTTAACAAATTGTCCATGATTGAGCGGATACCCCGCTTCAGTGATTTTGACTTTGACGATTTCACCGATCAGTTCTTCACTGCCTTCAAACTGAACTTTTAAGTAATTGTCCGTATAACCAACTAACAAACCATCGTGTGACCCTTTTTCCTCAGGAATGACTTCTAGAACTTCACCATCAAAACGACTTGCATATTCTTTGGCCAGCTGGTCAGAGAGACTGATTAAACGATGGACACGGTCATTCTTAACTGCCTCATCCACTTGATCGGTCATGCGTGCAGCCGGAGTTCCGGTACGCATAGAATACGGGAATACATGAAGTTCAGAAAACTTATGTTCTTCAATGAAGTGATAGGTCTCCATGAATTCTTCCTCTGTTTCACCAGGGAAACCGACAATCACATCACTCGTTACTGCAAGTCCGGGCATAATCGCATGTAGTTTTTTCAGGCGTTCAGAGAAATGAGCCATCGTGTATTTACGACGCATCCGTTTTAACACAGTATCGCTGCCGGACTGAAGTGGGATGTGCAGATGTCGCACCACTTTCTCACTTTGATCAATGACGTCAATCACTTCATCCGTCAGCTGACTTGCTTCTATTGATGAAATACGAATACGTTTAAGACCACGTATAGTCTCAAGATCACGCAGCAGCTGTGCTAAGTTATAATCTTTTAAATCCTCACCGTAACCGCCTGTATGAATACCTGTCAGAACGATTTCCTGATAACCGCTATCAACAAGCTGGGTCGCTTGTCTGACGACCTCTTTAGGATCTCGAGAACGCATCAAGCCGCGCGCCCATGGAATGATGCAGAACGTACAGAAATTATTACACCCTTCCTGAATTTTCAGTGATGCACGAGTGCGGTCAGTAAAGTAAGGCACATCCAATTCTTCGTATGTGCGGTTCTTCATGATATTTGTAACACCATTAATCGGCTGTCTTATCGTCTGATATTCTTCAATATAAGGCAGTAATTTATTTCTATCCTGTGTACCTACAACAATATCGACTCCAGGAATATCCATAATTTCTGCTGAAGATGTCTGCGCATAACATCCTGTGACGCAAATAACAGCGTCAGGATTACGTCTGATAGCACGTCTAATAACTTGACGGCTCTTCTTATCCCCGGTATTTGTGACTGTACATGTATTGATGACATACACATCCGCATTTTGTTCAAAATCGACGCGCTGATACCCATCTTCTTTGAACAACTGCCAGATTGCTTCTGTCTCATAATGATTCACTTTACATCCTAACGTATGAAAAGCAACTGTTGACATAAACCTCACCTCTTTTAAACCTTCATCTATTCATTAATCATGAGATACATTATTTAAAAATAACACTATTTATCATTTTTTTCAATGTGTTTATGCCATCAGTTCAAAGTGATAACTTACCGCGCTGAGTGCATACAACGGTGCCGTCTCTGCTCTTAATATTCTCGGTCCAAGTCCTATGACATCCCCACCAAACTGCTCGACCTCTGAAGGTGATAAGCCGCCTTCCGGACCGAATATTATGAGCACATTTGCTCCTGGTGCCAAGTTATTGAGTGCCTGATGAAACAACTGCATGCCACCTGATTTAGCCTCTTCTTCATAAGCAATGAGCACCGCGTCATATTCCGCGAGCTGTTTCGCAAGTGATTGACTATCACGCTGGAATGACACTGTTGGAATGGTCAGCCGGTAACTCTGCTCTGCCGCTTCTTTGACAATTTTATTAAAGCGTTCCAATCGTTTATCCATTTTTTTCTGATCAACTTTGACGATAGTGCGATCAGAGATAAACGCAATAAAATGAGCAGCACCGAGTTCTGTTGCCTTCTGAATCATCCATTCATATTTATCATTTTTAAGCAGACCACCTGCAATCGTTACACGGACTGGCAGTTCGGTCTGAATATTCAGCTGTTCGGTTGTTTCTACTTCAACGGCTTTATCTACAGCGATGAGAACCGCTATGAACGCCCCGTTATTGAAATTGATAATGATGTTATCATCCGGCTCAAGCCGCATCACATTTTTGATATGATGGACATCATCTGATGAATGAATAAAAAAACGCTGGTTGAGTTCAGCGTTTTCATTGAGAAAATAACGTTGCATTATGCCACCTCTTTAACTGCTGCAATAGCAATCCAGCCGCTTTCGCGTATAATTTCAAGTATGCGGTAACCTACTTGTTCAAGATGCTCAACAATCATTGATTCTTTTTCAACGATGATACCTGACGTAATAAGCATACCGCCGTCATTCAGCAGCTGATAGCTATCGTCAATCATCAGGTCAACGATATGAGCAAGAATGTTGGCGAATATGACATCTCGTTTTTCCGTTTCACCTACTAGTAAGTTGCCGGTATCTGTCTCAATGTTTTCAGCACAGTCGTTAATTTCAAAATTTTCTTCTGCTACTCTGACTGCTACTTTATCGAGATCTACTGCGCGAATCGGCGCTGCCCCCAGTTTATGAGCTGCGATGCTCAAAATTCCTGAGCCGGTTCCTACATCAATGATTGATTGGCCTTGCTTCACGTATTTTTCTATCAATTTCAGACACATGGACGTCGTCGCATGATCCCCTGTACCGAATGCCATACCGGGGTCAAGAGTAATCACTGTTTCGTCAGCCGATGCCTCGTACTCTTCCCAGCTCGGTACTACAGTAAATTTCTCGGATGCACGGAAAGCGTGAAAATGATTCTTCCATTCATTTTCCCAGTCTTCATCCTTGATTTCATTGACACTAATATCGAACAATGTAATTGGAATATCTTTCAGTCCATATACTGCCTGTTTGATGTCTGCAAGAAGTTCATCTGTGTAGTCATATAGACTGTGGTAACATTTCACACGGATTCCTTGTTCAGGATAATCATCAGGATTCAGTTCATATATTTCTCCGTAGGAATCTATACGGCCTTTGCTGAGTTCGCTGCTATCTTCAATGACCACCCCATTGGCACCAAGGTCGTTCAGTATCTCCGCGATGAAAGGCTCTACTTCGTGATTCAGCAGTAATGTAACCTCTTTATAGTTCATATTATTCTCCTCTGAAGAATCGACGTGTCTTATCAAAGAAATTTCCATGCTGCTCATTGATTTCTTCGCCATCTATTTCAGCGAATTCTCTCAGCAGTTCAATTTGTCTATCAGTCATATCAGTCGGTGTTTTCACATTGACTGTCACATATTGGTCGCCTCTGCCATATCCATGAACGTTGTCGACCCCTTTATCACGAAGTCTGAAACGTTTACCAGTCTGCGTTCCAGCTGGAATCGTTAATCTGACTTTACCGTGTAGTGTTGGAATTTCTATTTCATCTCCGAGTGCCGCCTGTGCAATCGTTAAGTCAAGCGTATAGAAAATATCATCTCCGTCACGCTCAAACATTTCATGAGGTGTGACTCGGAAGACAACATAGAGGTCACCAGCCGGTCCACCATTGATACCTGGTTCACCTTGACCTGACACTCTGATCTGCTGACCGTTATCAACACCTGCAGGAATAGTGACTTTGATGGTTACATTCTTAATTTTTGTACCTGCGCCGCCACACTCATGACATGGTGTTTCAATCTTCTTACCTGTTCCTTGACAATCAGGACATGCACGCTCTGTTCTAATACGGCCGAACGGCGTATTCTGTTCGACACCGACTTGTCCACGCCCTTTACATGTCGGACACGTTGTAACTGATGAACCTGGTTCTGCACCACTACCGTCGCAGACATCACATTCTACTTCTTTTTTTACAGTGATATCGCGTTCTGCACCGAACACCGCATCTTCGAAGTCAACTGTCATCTGATACTGCAGGTCATTACCTTTTTGCGGGGCATTTGGATCGCGTCTTGCGCCACCACCGAAGAATGAACTGAAGATATCTTCAAATCCACCGAACCCACCGAAATCTCCGCCGCCGAATCCGCCGTTCTGACCCATTCCTGCATGACCGAACTGATCATACTGAGCTTTCTTGTTGTCGTCACTCAATACTTCGTATGCTTCAGATATTTCTTTGAACTTGGCATCTGCGCCTTCTTCTTTATTGATGTCCGGATGATATTGCTTGGATAATTTTCGATATGCTTTTTTAATTTCATCTTTAGAAGCCCCTTTGGATAATCCAAGGACTTCATAATAATCTCGTTTTGCCACGTCCGATTGCTCCTTTATCATTTATCTCATCTATCATATATGAAACTGAAGAAAAAGCCAAAGCCAATAAATTGACTTTGACTTTTAAAAATAAGCTATTATTTTTGATCGTCGTCTTTTACTTCAGTAAAATCAGCATCAACTACATCATCTTGTGGTGCTGATTCACCCTGAGCCTGCTGCTCTTGAGCCATCTGTTCATAAAGTTTCATTGATAATGCCTGAACAATTTCATTCAATGCATCTTTCTTAGTTCTGATGTCTTCAATATCGCTGCCTTCCAGTGCTTTTTTCAGCTCTTCTTTCGCTGCTTCAGCTTTTTCTTTCTCAGCATCGTCAACTTTGCCTTCTAAATCAGTCAATGTTTTTTCAACTGTGAATACGAGTTGATCTGCCTCGTTACGAAGATCGATTTCTTCACGACGTTTTTTGTCGGCTTCAGCATTTGCTTCTGCATCTTTCACCATGCGGTCAATCTCTTCATCAGACAATGCTGAAGATGACTGAATCGTGATTTTCTGTTCTTTTTGAGTGCCTAAGTCTTTTGCAGTTACATTGACGATACCATTTTTGTCGATATCAAATGTCACTTCGATTTGTGGCACGCCGCGTGGTGCTGGCGGAATGTCTGTCAGTTGGAAACGACCGAGCGTTTTATTGTCTGCTGCCATTTGACGCTCACCTTGTAAGACGTGGATATCTACTGCCGGCTGATTGTCTGCTGCTGTAGAGAACACTTGAGATTTAGAAGTCGGGATTGTTGTGTTACGTTCGATTAAGACAGTAGACACCCCGCCCATTGTTTCAATACCGAGTGATAACGGTGTCACATCAAGTAATACGACGTCTTTAACGTCACCTGTGATAACGCCGCCTTGAATCGCTGCACCCATCGCTACAACTTCATCAGGATTGACGCCTTTATTAGGTTCTTTACCTAATTCTTTTTTGATCGCTTCTTGAACTGCAGGAATACGAGTAGACCCACCGACAAGAATCACTTCATCGATATCAGCATTTGATAGGCCGGCATCTTTCATCGCCTGACGTGTTGGTCCCATTGTGCGTTCAACTAAAGTACGAGATAAGTCTTCGAATTTAGCACGTGATAATGTCACTTCCAAGTGCAGTGGACCCGCTTCTCCTGCTGAAATGAATGGGAGTGAGATCTGTGTTGAAGAAACACCTGATAAGTCTTTTTTCGCTTTTTCAGCTGCATCTTTCAGACGCTGCATCGCCATTTTGTCTTTTGACAGATCTAAGCCGTTTTCTTTTTTGAATTCTTCTACTAGGAAGTCGATGATCACTTGGTCAAAGTCATCTCCACCTAAGCGGTTATCACCTGATGTAGATAATACTTCAAATACACCATCACCCAGTTCAAGAATAGAAACGTCAAATGTACCGCCACCTAAGTCGAATACAAGTACTTTTTGATCTTTGTCAGTTTTATCAAGACCATAAGCAAGTGCTGCTGCAGTCGGTTCGTTGATAATACGTTCAACTTCTAGACCAGCAATTTTACCGGCATCTTTAGTTGCTTGACGTTCTGCATCGTTGAAGTATGCAGGAACTGTAATGACTGCTTTTGTCACTTTTTCACCAAGATAGGCTTCAGCAGTTGCTTTTAAGTTCTGTAAGATCATTGCTGAGATTTCCTGCGGTGAATAATCTTTACCATCGACATGTTCTTTATGGTCAGTACCCATATGACGTTTGATAGAGATGATCGTGTTCGGATTTGTGATTGCCTGACGTTTTGCGACCTCACCGATCTGTGTCTCACCGTTCTTGAATGCGACAACAGAAGGTGTTGTACGGTTACCTTCAGGATTTGCGATTACTTTCGGTTCGCCGCCTTCAAGCACTGCAACACATGAATTTGTTGTTCCTAAGTCAATACCGATTACTTTACTCATGATTTAATTCCCCCAAATAAATTTTTATAGTTTTTACTCGTTTACCTTAACCATTGAAGGTCGCAGTACACGTTCTTTTAATTTATATCCTTTTTGAAGCTCTTCTAGAACCACGCCTGATTCTTTGCTGTCATCTTTGTCCTGCATCACAGCCTGATGAAGATTCGGATCAAACGGCTGGTCCTGTGCAATGATTTCCTCAAGTCCATGTTCTTTCAATGCAGACAATAGATTTTCATGAATCATCTGCAGACCTTTGTAGAGACTTTGGAAAGCAGCATCTTCTCCGGTCTGACTCAATGCACGTTCAAAGTTATCAAGTGCCGGGATGATATCTCTCAGCACACTTTGAGAACGATAAGTTCTTTCAGTATCAAGCTCAGCACGTGTTCGTTTTTTGTAATTCTCAAATTCAGCATAGAGACGCAGATATTTTTCTTCACCAGCTTCAACAGCTTGTTCAAGCTCAGCTACTTTTTTCTCCAGTCCATCTTCATCCACATCGATCGGTTCTTCGTCGACAGGTGCTTGACTGACATTCTGCTCTTCAGCATCTAATTGATCTGTTACAGTCTCATCAATAGACTGGTCTTTTTGTTCCTCAGTCACAGTGTATTCCTCCTTCGCTCTAAAGCGCTTTTAATTCTTCAAATACTTTGCGGTAACTCATCTGAACTGGTCCAATGACCGCCAGTCGACCAAAAAAGCCTTCTGATTTCACTGGTGCAGTGACCAACGATACATTCTGCAAAGTATCATCGATTTCCTGTCCTATCTTAACATTAACTAAATTATCATTCATATTATTTAGCTTATGAATGAAAGCTGATGAATCAATATAGGTCAATGTATGCTTGATCACTTCAATATCACTGGCTGCGAGAGATTCAAATAACAGTTCTCTGCCGGCAATATGAATGACAGGCTCTCTGTCTGTCAAACGTCTGACAATCCAGGAAATAATTGTTCTGAGTAACTGCTGTTCTACAGGCAGATCATCCTGAAGCAGAAATTCCATCTGAAGTTCATTCAAATACTCGAGCCGCTCATATAAATATTGATTCAGCAGCACGATTTGTTTCTGAGTCAGGTGTTTCTGCCAGTTAATCTGCTGATGATCCACATCACCGTTCTGATACACTACAATTAACAGCAGATGTTCGTGAAATGCTGTCAGATGAATATCTGAAAGACCTTTTCCAGAATGGTAGCCTGAGACAATAGAGACATACTGAGTTTCTTCTGCCACTCTCTCAGCAAGCTGCATATGGTTCTTTGCATGGACTACCATATCATCGGATTCAAGTTCTTCCTGAAGGCTTCGGATGTAATGCTTATAGCCGTTCAGTGATGGTACTCTGCCAGAGGATGTATGTGTTTTCTCAATAAAACCACTGTCTTCCAGCCGCTTCATTTCAGCACGGATAGTTGCCGGGCTGATAGTGAGCTGATGATTGTCCATCAAAGTTTTCGATCCAACAGGCACCCCACTTTCAACAAAATCTTCAACAATGGCATTAAGCAATGTTTGTTGTCTAATCGTGAGCATATTTCACCTCGTTAGCACTCATCAACCTCAAGTGCTAATACAAATTTATCAAATTAGTCAAAGTAAGTCAAGATTTTGAATTCGTCCTTTTCAAATTATTTTTAACTATAAAAAGAGTCCTGCTTTATACTGAAAGCAGGAACTTCTCAAAGACCTCATTACCGATCATCCGGCCGGCTGGTGTCAAAGCAATCTGTTGATATTCGTCAGTAATAAGGCCCTGCTGAGTCAACTCATTGAGTACATCCTTAAAAATGTCATCCATCGGTATGCCGTACCGTTGTTCAAACATTGTTTTAGATACGCCGCTGTTCATTCGCAGTCCAAGAAACATAAATTCTTCCATCGACTCTTCAGTCGTCACAGGGTGCCGCTCTTTCACTGCTGTCCCTTGAGTCTCCATCGCTTTTATATAGTGCGGCACCGGCCCGACATTATAATAACGGATCCCGTTAATATAACCGTGACTTCCTGCACCTGCGCCGTAATACTCCTTATTCTGCCAATACACCATATTATGATGTGACTCATGACCTGCTTTCGCAAAATTAGATATTTCATACTGCCTGAAGTCAGATTGCGCAAGTCGTTTAATGGTATAATCATACATTTCAGCCGCTAACGTTTCGTCAGGCAGCTGGAGCATTCCTTTACGATACTGATTATAGAACTGGGTCTTCGGCTCAAGAATTAAGGAATAGCTTGAAATATGATCAATATTCAATGCCATGGCTTTGTCGAGATCCTTTTTCACTTGTTCCAGTGTCTGTGTCGGCAGATCATACATTAAATCTATGCTGACTGATTCTATGCCAAGAGATTTCGCAGCATCCACCGCAGCTTTGATGTCAGCTTCTTCGTGCGTTCTTCCAAGCAGCTTCAGCAGCTCGTTGTCGAATGTCTGTACACCTAAACTTAGTCGGTTCACCCCATAGCGCTTCATAACAGCAATTTTATCGCTCGTCAGTTCATCAGGATTCGCTTCCATCGAGAATTCGTCAGTGATTGTAAAACGCCTGCTTATATATGACAGCAGCTTCTCAAGCTGTTCGACTGTGAGTGCGGTCGGTGTACCGCCGCCGATGAACAATGTGGTCAATATCGTGTCATTAATAGCTGCTAATTCTTGGATGAGGCAATCAATATACTGATCAACCGGCTGATTTTTGATTAAAAACTTGTTGAAATCACAGTACGTACAAATACGATTGCAAAATGGAATATGAACATATAAGCTCGTCATTTAGTCACCTCTTCTTCAGTTGTAACGGACAATGCACGACGCCAGAGCGTCGTGCATCATCTAGTTATTCGTCATCCATTTTAAGCACAGCAAGGAATGCCTCCTGCGGGATTTCAACTGAACCTACAGATTTCATCTTCGCTTTACCTGCTTTTTGCTTTTCAAGTAGTTTACGTTTACGGCTGATATCACCACCGTAACATTTTGCCAGTACATTTTTACCCATTGATTTGATGTTAGTCCGTGCCACAATCTTCTGACCAATAGCTGCCTGGATAGGCACTTCAAACTGCTGTCTCGGAATCAATGTCTTTAATTTTTCTACAATGACTTTTCCGCGGTCATAAGCAAAGTCTCTATGGACGATGAAGCTCAGTGCATCAACTGTATCACCGTTCAGTAAAATGTCCATTTTGACAAGGCGGCTTTCTTTATAGCCGATCAGTTCATAGTCAAACGATGCATAGCCCTTTGTATTGGATTTCAGCTGATCAAAGAAATCAAAGACGATTTCTGACAACGGAATTTCGTATATAATGTTCACTCGAATATCATCCAGGTAATCCATCGTCTGGAAGTTCCCGCGTTTCTTCTGACACAGCTCCATCACTGATCCTACATAATCATTAGGCACCATGATACTTGCTTTGACGTACGGTTCAAAGATGCTGTCTATTTTTTGAGGGTCCGGCATTTTTGACGGATTATCAACAATCACTTCACTTTTATCTGTCATCAAACATTTATAAATAACGGAAGGTGCTGTGGCGATGAGTTCAATACCAAATTCACGTTCAATCCGCTCCTGGATAATCTCCATATGCAGGAGTCCGAGGAATCCTACACGGAAACCGAAACCGAGCGCCTGTGATGTCTCTGCTTCAAATTCCAATGATGCATCATTTAACTGCAACTTTTCCAGTGCTTCACGCAGATCATTATATCGCCCTGTATCAATCGGATATATTCCGCAGAACACCATCGGATTCATCTTCTTATAACCTTGCAGTGGTACAGCTGCCGGATTACTTGCAAGCGTGATGGTATCACCGACACTTGAATCCGCTACATTTTTAATGGAGGCAGTAATATACCCTACATCCCCGACTGTCAGTTCAGCAACTGGAAGCTGTTTCGGCGTGTTGATACCGACTTCGACCACTTCAAATTCTTTGCCGGTTGACATCATCTTGATTCTGTCACCTGCTTTCACCGTACCGTCGATGATACGGATTGAGGAAATAACACCACGGTATGCATCAAATGCACTGTCAAAAATCAATGCTTTCAGCGGCGCTTCAGGATCACCTTCAGGCGGTGGAACAAGTTCAACGATCTGCTCAAGTATTTCTTCTATACCGATATTAGCTTTAGCTGAGGCGAGTACGGCGTCAGAAGCATCTAAACCAATGACGTCCTCTATCTCCTGCTTGACACGTTCAGGCTCTGCTGCCGGCAGATCAATCTTATTGATGACCGGAATAAGTTCAAGATTGTTATCCAGCGCCAGATAAACGTTGGCCAACGTCTGAGCTTCAATACCTTGTGCAGCATCTACTACAAGGATAGCACCTTCACATGCTGCAAGACTTCGTGACACTTCATAAGTAAAGTCGACGTGTCCAGGCGTATCAATCAAGTGGAAGATATACGTTTCCCCGTCTTTTGCTGTATAATTCAATTGAACAGCATTCAATTTAATGGTAATTCCGCGCTCACGTTCCAGATCCATCGAATCGAGCAGCTGTGCTTTCATTTCACGGCTCGCAACGGATTTAGTGTTCTCTAATATTCTATCTGCTAATGTCGATTTGCCGTGGTCAATATGGGCGATGATTGAGAAATTTCTTATCTTTTCCTGTCTCTTCAGACGCTCTCCATTGTTCATTCGTAGAACCAACTTTCTTTCTTAGTCAATACAATTGATTATAGCAAGATAAAACAGCGACTTCAATCCATTTTAAAATAACGATTGCATATAGCCGTTAATTTTGATAAAATATTTCTTGTTGCAAAGAAATTGTACCTGTTACTCATTATTAGGAGGTGACATCATGCCAAACATTAAATCTGCTATTAAACGCGTGACTACAAGTCAAAAAGCTCAAGACGCTAATATCTCTCAAAAGAACGATATGCGTACTGCAGTGAAAAACGCAAAAGCTGCCGTTGAAAACAACGCTGATAATAAACAAGAATTAGTAACGTTAGCTGTTAAGAAAATTGACAAAGCTGCTAAAAACAACTTAATCCATGCTAACAAAGCTGGACGTTTAAAATCACAAGTAATGCGTTCTAACTGATCTATATCATAAGGCCCTGCGAATCTTTCGCAGGGCCTTTGTTTATACGCTGAGAATAAATAATTCAAGAATCAACACTTTATCCATATATGATGACTTGAGTTGATAATCAGTTTCCGTACACTGTTCCATCGTCGACAATATACTGCTTAAATTCATGCGTGCTGATTTTCTAAGTGCGAGTTTGACACGATAAGGATGTATTTTCAAGCTTTTGGCAATCTGAGCTTCACTGAATCCTTTTTGATTTAAAATTTTTGTCTGATAGAACAGCCGGTACTGGCCGCTGATCAATGCCAGCAGTTTAATAGGTTCTTCCTTCATGTTGATCAGATCATGCAGCAGCATGACTGCCTCTTTCTTTCGCTGGGTCGTGATATAGTCCGTCAGCAAAAAGACATTCTGTTCGAGACTCCGAGAAACAATGAGTTTGACATGACTCAATACAATGATGGGTTCATCGCCGATATACAGCAGTAACTTTTCAAGCTCATTAGTAATCAGCTTGAAATCAGCACCGGTCAACTGTATGAGTTCATCGAGCGCATCCTGCTTTATATCTTTGAACTGCTCATTCAGCGTTTTTCTGATCCATTGCTTTAATGCAGCTTCATCCATCGCTTCGATTTTATTGATTGTCCGCTCTTTTTTTATCAGTTTGACGATTTTTTTTCGTTCATCGAGTTTTTCATTAGTCACTTCAAAAATGACATAATTCGGTCCATCAAATTGTGTGATAAACTCTACGAGCGCATCCATATTGTGCTCAACAGCAGTCTTCTGCTTCTCACCTGTGAAGAGATAGCTGTTTTTCACGACGATCACTTTGTAGTCACTTAAGAAAGGGACGGTCAATGCGTCTTCAATGATGGCTTGAATCGGTACTTCGTGAAGATCATATTTAGCAAAATTAAAATCATCTTGTTCCGGCAGTAATTCATCCACTATGTCCTGTGTTTTTTTCGTTATCAGTTCAGGTACGACACCGTAATTTAATGTTATAGCTTTCAAAATAACTGCTCCTTTACTAAATCTTAATTTCATTATAGCTTTTTTTGTTAAGTTATCATATACTTAGAGGGAATTGGAGGTTGATGAAATGAATCATTTCGAAAAAGACGTACAGTCTAAAAACAATGACGTTAAAGACTCAGTGCTGGCATTTGGAACTGGATTTGCAACATTTGCAGTTATCTATATCATCGCCCAAATCTTTGCCTTACTTCCATAATATCTGCACAGTCTTCTTAAAGCCGGACATTATTGTCTGGCTTTTTTTAATGCTGTTTTTCCTGTCTGTAATACATCATCCACAATCTCAATCTTACCCTGCTGCTGCGTCGACATGACTTGAATATGTCTTTGCTGTAAGCGCTGAATGACACTTTCGTGAGGGTGACCGAAGCGGTTGTTTCGACCTGCTGAAATAACGGCCAATTGGGGTTGGATACAGTCAAGAAGTGCATCAGAAGTACTTGTGTCGCTGCCGTGGTGTCCGACTTTCAACACATCAATACTGCGGCACAACTGCATGACCGATTCTTCTCGAGCAATCGGCAGATCTGCCATCAATAAGTAACGGCGCTGACCTAATTTCACAGTCGTAATGACGCTGCTGTCATTCTCTTCTGCAGATTGATAGTCAGAATTCATAACACTCACTTGAGCATTTCCGACAGTGAGACTCGTCAATCTGCGCACATCAATGACACGTGTCTGCCGCTTCTCTGCTACTGCTATTGTCTCTTTATATTTTTCTGCTCCTGCTGCTTCAGGGTTAAGAATCAAGTTCTTCACGTCAAATCGTTGCAGCAATTCTACAGCTTCACCGAAATGGTCCTGATCAGGATGTGTCAACAGCAAGTAATCTATTTGCTGATAGCCGCGCTCAGTTAACATCGGGATAATTGAGAACTCTGCAATAGTTGACTGCTTGCGGCGTTGCTTCCACGGCGCATCATCGAACTGCATTTTACCTCCAGTATCGATGACCATCACGTGACGCTTACTTTCGATGATTGTACTGTCACCTTGACCGACATCGACAAAAGTAATGCTGTCGTGCGGGACCTGCAGCTGAGACCAGCCGACAATCAATAGGCAGTAGATGAGCATCGCCGCCATACTTTTAACAACAGAACGGTAGCCGATAGCAACAGCATAATAAAAGAAAGCTGCAACGATGATATAGCAGATTCCCTGCTGATTAGCGATAACAGTCTCACCCATATTCAATGCAGAAAAAAATGCAACTAAGTGATCATTGATAGTGAAAAGGATTGAGAGCATATTAAAGACAACCGGCGGATGAGCGTTAAAGATCATTGTCATCAGCAGCAGCAACGTACAGGCCGGGAACATCAAAATATTAAAAAACGGCACAAATAGCAGATTGGTGATCAATCCACTCCATTGAATAGTATTAAAATGTAGAAGGATGACTGGAAAGCTGGACAGTTGAGCAATAAAAGTAGTCATTAAAAAGATAACAAGCGGAGATTTTTTGTCAAACAGACGGTCTGTAAAAACAAGGACAAAGGAAATCATATAGGACAGCTGAAAGCCGATATCGTTTATGAGATGAATATCATATAGAAGAAAGATAATGAATGATAGCGCCAGACTATCGAGCAGCGTCATCCCCCACCGCTTCAACATCATGTATAGCGCAATAAATAAGGAAGCTCTTAAAACCGAAGGAGAGAATCCTGTCAACAGGGCATAGACAGGCAGCAAGGCAATGATCGCCCCGGTACTGTAAATTAGAGGCAGATACAGGCGTTTAAAAACAAACAGAAGCTGAACTGTAAGCAGTGCAACATGAGACCCACTGATGGCATAGAGATGATAAATACCGAGCGTTTTTAATTCTGCAAGCTCATTGTGAGAAAGGTAGCGCGTATCACCTAATGTGAGCGCAACAACGTAGGACATTTTATCGAAAGGTAGTTCCATCATTCTATCAACGAGCGTTACGCGATACCATTTAATCGAGTCAATGAAGTTTAATCGGACGGGTTGACATTCAGTTAATGAGAGGGCTGTTACTTGTGCTGTATAGCGTAACCCTTGGTTTGCTAAATATTCGTCGTAATTAAACTTAAGGCCGTTAGTATTTGGCAGCGGTCGGTGAATAGACATCTGAACAGGACAGCTGCTGAAGTACGGCATGCGCTTCTTAATCAGGATCTGTTCTTGTTCAGAACCGATATAATAGTTAAACTGCAGCTGTTCTCCTGAAGCATTCATCGCTCCTGTCAGCACTTCTCCGTCTAAATTGAGCTGATCGTCAAAAATAACCCTGCCCGCGTAATCACCTATTTTGTCATCTTCCCAATTGAATTCAGAAAGTATGGGTGTGCGGAACGTGCAAATAATAAAAAAGACAATAATGATGACAAGATAAAAGAAAATATGTGCTAGTGTTTTCTTGATGAAGAGATGGATCACCAACACAACGAGTAAGACACATGCAGCAAATGGTGAGGTCGTGAGCATTATTCCAATCAATGCACTGAAAGCACTATTCAGCCACACATGTATCCCCCTATTCCATAGTCATAAAGTAAGAAGCCGTTCTTTCTGCATCAAAAGGAATTTTCTCAGCCTGTATTCCTGCTTTTAACAGCAATTCAATCGCATACGGATGGTTTCTATAATCCTGAGCATAGTAAATCTTTTTGATGCCTGCTTGAATGATAGATTTCGTACAGTGGATGCACGGAAAATGCGTGACATAGAGTTCAGCACCTTCAGTAGACACACCCATCTTAGCGCATTGAAGAAAGGCATTCATCTCTGCATGGACTGTGCGGATGCAATGTCCTTCTTCAACATAGCAGCCGACCTCTATGCAATGCGCATCACCTGAAACAGAGCCATTGTATCCTCCAGCAATGATACGATTATCTTTAACGATGGTCGCTCCTACACCTAGTCTGGCACAAGTCGATCTCAAAGCCAGCAGTTGACTCTGTGCCATAAAATAATCCTGCCATTTAATTCGTTCCATGATAATTCCCCCTATTCATGCCTTTATTTTAAGCAATCTAAAGGTGAATTACAATTCTATAAATGGTTCAAGAGTCATATAAGTTTTATCACCAATGCCTTTAATTTCCTTCATTTCCTCCTTGGACTTAAATCCACCGTGCTGCTCGCGGTACATCAAAATATCCTGAGCTTTCTTCGGACCTATCCCGGGTATGTTCTGTAGTTCACTTTCGCCGGCTGTGTTGATGTTTACGGTCTGCTGTTCGGATGACTGCGCAGCTGGTTGATGATACATATCAAATTTGTTACCTGCAACCTCCCCTTTGAAAGGGACATATATCACCATCTGATCAGTAATGACCGCTGCAAGATTGATTGCTTGAATATCAGCATTTTTAAGCGGTACTGCCAGTTTAATGATATCGTTGACTCGCTGAGACTTTTTGGCAGGATAGACACCGCTGTATTTTACAGCACCTTTGACGTCTACCATCATATCTTTCGGATTCTCTTCTGAACTGACAGATTCTAGTGATTTTACGGGTTCAGACTTAACAGTTATCTGTTGATCAAGATTCTGCTCAGGCTTGTGCTGTGTGAAATTATAGAAGATGAAAGCACCGATAGCCAGCAGCAGAAAAATGCCTATCTTACCCTTATGCTGATGATATAACTGTTTGATAGCGTCCATAAAAAAACACCTCCACCTTATTATCGGTAGAGATGCTGATTATTATTTTTTCTGTCACAAATAAAATTCAATTTCATGCATGTTTCACTACAAAGAATAACCTTTCCGGTTCTTCAGCGATTGTCTCTTCAGGGTCAAAATCGGCAAATACTTGAGTGACACGAAGACCCGCTTCCGATAACAACCGTTCATAAGTCCCACGCGAAAAAGTCCGCTGAAAATGAGTTTCATCAAAACGATCATATTTGCCATTGTTATCTTTGACAAAGAACGATAATTCATGCCAGACACTGTGCGCTTCTTCACCAGGAAAGGTATTCCAAATATAAGTCACATCTTCAGTGTCGTCGGTATAGGTTTCCCCATCAAATAGATGGGTCATCTTCCATTCTGAATGAACATCAAATATAAAGGTCCCATCTGCTGATAGATGCTTTTTGACCTGTCTGAATACATCAAGCACGTCTTCTTCGGCAGTAATATAGTTCAGACTATCACAATAACAAGTAATAAGATCGAACGACATACCAAGGTCAAGAGTCGTGATGTCCTGTGCCACCCAGTGGACAGACGGGTCTTTCTGTGCAGCAACAGCAAGCATGTCTTCGCTTAAATCAACCCCTACTCTTGTCAATGATTGAGGAATTAACGTAGTAAAACTGCCCGTTCCACAGCCAAGATCCAGTACGGATCCACTATCCTTAAAATAAGGTTCAGTCAATTCAAGCCATTGATGATAAGGCTGATCGTACATAAGACGGTCATAGAGCGCCGCAAATGCTTCATATGCCATTAGTCTACCTGTTCAAACTCAATGAACTCTGCATCACGATATAAGCGTTCAAGGTTATAATAGCCGCGCTCTTCTTTGTGGAACACATGAACCACAACGTCACCAAGGTCAATCAGTATCCACCGGGCCTCATTGAACCCTTCCAGTCTATTGACATCCAGTCCATTTTTATGAGCTTGATCTTTAACTTCCCGTGCAATTGCCTGCACTTGTCTATCAGAATTAGCATGACAGATCAGAAAATAATCCGTGATACCGCTGATTTCTTTGACATCTATCGCTAAAATTTCTTCAGCACGTTTGTCATCACATGCCTCGACTGCTAATTGTAAAAGTTGTTTTGAATCCATTCACTCAATCCTTTTTATTTTTCTAAGTTATAGTAATTTAAACACTCAATCGTTCTCGGGTAAATGCATTTGTCGCTTTCCAGTAAGTAAGAAACCGTTCTTTTAGAAATTTCATAGATAGCTTTGTCCAACTTTTTCTCATCAAAAATTATCTTTCTAATGTCATCCACACCAGGCTGCTTACGTTCAGGTTCAATGTAATCTGCAACAAAGATGATTTTTTCAGTCAGTGTCATCTGTTTACGGCCGGTCGTATGATTATAAATCGCCTGCAGTACTTCTTCGTCTTCCAACCCATGCTCATACTTCATTATCGAAGCAGCGATAGGACCGTGAAGAATCTCTGAATTATAGGCTAGCAACTCATGGTCGAGGTCATATTGAGTGACCTGCTGATACATCATGGCAAGGTCATCATACTTAGCATAGTCATGAAGGATGCCTGCCAATTCCACTTTGTCTTTATCACCGTTGAACAGTTCCGCCATCTTCAATCCAGTTTCAGCTACTCTCAACGAATGTTCATATCTTTTTTTAGGAAGTTTTTCTTCTACTAGTTTAATTGCTCTCTTTTTTTTCATAGATTTTTTCCTTTCGGATAAAGGCATGAACATCAGAATCAAGCCAGAATTTCACTGTTTCTCCTTCGTTCAACCTTCTTCTAATTTCAGTAGAGCTGACATCGATTCTCGGGATTTGAAATGAAATATCGTCACCGGACACTTCATTGAATTCTGTTTCGCGATTGACTACAATAAAGCGGCATAGCTGCTTTAATTCATCGATTCGATACCACTTGTCAAGCTGCAGCCATTGATCTGTCCCAATGATGACAGCGATATCGTCATTTTCTCTGCTCAACTGCAGTACAGTGTCGTAAGTATAACTATCACCTGAACGGTTGATTTCCATTGATGATACTTCACCGAAGCCTAGAACTGCAGTCGCTGTTTCAAGCATTGTCAGCCTTTGCTGGTCAGTTGCCACTGTGGGTCCACTTTTCAGCGGACTTTGTCTGGCAGGTATGAAAATAAACCGATCGGGTTGAAACGCCTCGTAGACTTCATTAGCAACAATCATGTGTCCAATGTGAATCGGATCAAATGACCCACCATATAAAATCATCATCTTGGCAGTTCAATCTTCTTATGATTCTTTGATGGTTTATAGAGAATGATGGTTGAGCCGATGATCTGTACGAGTTCACCGTAAACACGGCGTGCCATATCTTCAGCCAGCCGATCTTTCTCATCCATATTGTTTTGAAGCACACTGACTTTGATCAGCTCACGTTTTTCAAGTGCATCGTTCAACTGATCAATCAAGTTATCATTGATGCCACCTTTGCCTACTTGAAAAATCGGATCAATGTGATGTGCTTTCGCTCTCAAATATCGCTTCTGCTTTCCAGTTAACATAGTTACCTCCTTATAGTTCTTTAATAACGCGACTTTTCATTACCATTCTGTCTGCGTGTTGTTCAGTCCAAATTTCAAAGCTCTGTGCTCCTTGATTGACAAACATGTCGAGACCATTCATGACAGCAAGGCTGTATCTCTCGGCCTGCCTGAGAAATGGTGTCACTCTTGGTGTATAGATGATATCTGCCACTTTTGCTGAAGGCTTAAGTGTACTGAGATCACATAGTACATTCTCCTCAAAACCGGTCATACCTATTGGTGTCGTGTTAATCAACAAATCTACATCAGTCATGACATCATTGACCGCATCAAGCGCAATCGTATGGACTGGAAAGGACCAGTCGTCAAAGCGATGAAGCGACCGGTTGGCGACTATAACATTTGCACCTCTCATCAACAGTGCATAAGCTATTCCTTTACTCGCACCTCCTGCACCTAATATCAGCACGTTGAGCTCAGACAGATCGGTCCATCCAAAATTTTGAGATACACTTTCTACAAATCCACTGCCATCGGTATTGTAACCTGTCCATCGTCCGTCAATGATTTTCACTGTATTGACAGCACCAATTACTGCCGCTTCTTCATCTATCTCATCCAGATAAGATATGATATCTGATTTGAAAGGAATAGTCACATTGAATCCGTCTAATGTTTTGTCAGTGATAATATCTCTAATATGATGGAAATGCTGCGGAGCAATATCCAGTGCAATATATGTGTGCTGAAGATGAGCCGCATCAAAATTTGCCTGATGCATAACTGGTGACAGTGAATGTTTGATCGGATGGCCGATCACTGCAAAGTTCATTAAATCACCTACAATATACTTGGTCTTAAATAGACATCTACTTGTTTCGGTGCATATAAATCGATCACTGCACCTTCATCAACTGTAATAAATCCAAGACCTGAAATAATAATATCTTGTTTCTTATCCTTGACGGACAGCGTATGACGTCTGACAGCATCGAAGTCAAATGATTTACTGCCGGGGGGAACAAGCAGTTCACCAATCTGACGATGCCATAAGTCTTCTGCGTTCACTGTTTTTGTACGATGAATGTTCAACCTATTGGACACGAAACAATTCAAGCTTCGTCTGCCGCCAGTGACATAATCAACACGTACGAGACCGCCTAAAAATAATGTCTGTCCCTCGTTCAACTGATAATTGCGTGGTTTGATTTCTTCTTTCGGCATAATGACCTTCAGCTCTTCGTCTGTTACATAGTGCGTCATTTGATGCGCTTGAATAATCCCCGGTGTATCATACATAAATGTTCCGTCGCCTAACGGGATATCAATTAAGTCAAGCGTTGTGCCTGGAAAATGAGAAGTCGTGATGACATCTTTCTCTCCGATACTTCGTTCAATTAATTTATTGATCAATGTTGATTTACCGACATTGGTCGTCCCTACTATATAGACATCCTTGCCATTGCGCTGCTGTTCTATTGCTGCCAGCAGTTCATCTATCCCTTGATTTTTAACAGCAGATATCAGCACCACTTCTTCAGGCTTCATGCCCAGTTCTTTTGCGAGGTGTTTGATCCATAACTCTACTCTGTTTTTATTGATGAGTTTTGGGAGAAGGTCTATTTTGTTAGCAGCAAGAATCACTTTCTTATTACCGACAATCCGTTTCAGTCCATTGATCCATGACCCTTGAAAATCAAATACATCGATCACATTGACGATAACCCCTTCTCTATCACCCAGTGCATTCAGCATCGTCAAGAAATCATCACTTGTCATATTGACATCCTGAATTTCGTTATAATGCTTCAGCCTAAAGCAGCGTTTGCATATTACGTCCTCTTTGTTCAGGCTTGATGGCGGCACATAACCCGCTTTAGTCACATCATCACTCTGAAGCACAGCTCCACAGCCGATACATCTCATTTCATTCGACAATCATATTCCTCCTATTACGAACTTTTCCTATAGCCCCTATTATTTTAACATATAAGTAATGGAATGAAAAAAGAACTATTCACCGCAAAAAGTCCCGGGAGATTCCCGGGACTTCAAGAAGCGGGTGATCGGAATCGAACCGACGACATCAGCTTGGAAGGCTGAGGTTATACCATTTAACTACACCCGCATAATTATTATCACTTATTGTATATGATTTCATTGAAAAATCAAAGATATAAGCTCCAGCCTACTGGAGCTTATTATTTTACCATCTATTCTCGAGTTTCTCAAGCATAGACTGACCTTGCTGAGTCAATTTCAAATCATTCATTGATTGGACATCATATGACCCGTTCTGCTGATAGGCAGATTTGTCGCCGTCAACGAGTTCATTATCGAATAAATAGTCGATTTCATCGTTAAACCTTTCGGATTGCATATTCACTTTACTTGAATCAAACGTGCCTTCTTTGGAAATGCTGTCCAAGTAATTGTATAATACATCTTCATTTAAATTCATCTTTTTCTCCCTTTTTTACTTTGTCATATTTGATATATACCCCTTCTAAAAATTTTTTATCAGCTGTCAGCTCATTTATACTGATAAATATTTGACGGCTCTGCTCGCTGGAATCGAAGATCAGTTCGGCGTTGACTCTGCATTAGTCAGAATCTCTTTGCTTACCTTATCCGTGTCATGTATTAACCGACCTTTCGCATGAATACCATGATAGCAGTGGTCACTGCTCAGGACAGTACGTTACTCTTTATGAAGAAAAACAAAAGCTCTCAACATTTGAGAGCTTTTGAGCTATTTATTGACATCAACAATGACACCTTCACCACCGATCGTAATCGGCTGTTTGCCGTCCCATTTATCGATCATTTGTTTACGAATAATGCGGTCGGATAATGATTTCTCTAGAATTTCATTAGCTTCTGCCTGACCTTCTGCTTCAATCTTCTTCTTCTTCGCATTTTCTTCAGCGATTGCTCGGTCAGTCTTAGCACGTTCTAATTCCTGGTTTGCTTTGACACGCTCATCGATGGCTTCTTGAGTCGCTTTATCAGCCTTTGGACTGGAAATCGCAATATCTTCTACGATGAAGCCCTGCTTCGTCAAATTATCCTGCAGCATTTCTAACGTTGATTTTTTGATTTCACCGGTCTTCACACCAAATGTTTCTATAACAGAATACTTAGCGACCGATTGACGCAGCCCATCCTGTACACGTGTTCTTAAAAATCCGTATTCCAACCCTTGTATATCAGCGTTACCAAATTTATTGAATATATCGACGACTTTTGTTGGATCGACATGGTAGTTGACACTGATATCCATATTTAAATTTTTACCGTCTGATGTTGCTACGTTTAAGTCGTTATATTCCTTTGTCTGTGTTCTTATCGGATAGTGGATTGCTTTATCAAGCGGGGATATGAAATGCCAGCCTGCAGGTTTCGTTTCTTCTTTGACTCCGCTTACTGAATAGATGACTGCCTGATGCCCTTGCGGTACTTTTTCAATACACATATATAGAATGATTGCCCCTATGACAAGCAGCCCTCCTATTAAAGTCGTCAGTAACAACGATTTACGGTTGACGGGTCTCGATGGTTTCGATGGTTTCATTGATTTCATTAAGCTCCTTTTCTAATTGTTTGATTTCAGACATCTGCTGAAAATGCTGGCTCCTTACATCAATGGCATGTTCAAGTGCTGCCTTGCGCTGAATAAGCCGCTCTTTTTCAAGCGCCATTTCATAACGCTGCTGCTGCTGCTCGCGTCTGATTTCTTCCGAGCCGCTTCTAAATGATATATAGTCATATAACTTTGAAAGTACAAAGTAAAGAATGATACAAAGAACAATCATCATCACTAATCCAATCAAAAAGTAGCGCATCACTTAGCTCCTTTCATTGACTCTTACTCCTATTATAACATGTAATGTCCTGCCAAATTTGTCTAAATTCCTTAAAGTTTCCTTAAAAAAAGACGTGCACACTGCATGTCTACTCTTCCCAGTTGATATATCCTTTTCGTTTGAAATATGCGAGAAACCGCCGCTCCATCATACGATTGACCCTCGTCTTCCATTCATCATTGGATTTGACAGGTACGACCATAATCGAATAAAAACCATTTGAATTCGCTGCCAGCACATCAGTCATCATCTGATCACCGATAACGACCGTTTCTTCAGGTTTGACGCCCATTGCCCGGCACGCTTTTTTAAATGCAGCACCCATCGGTTTTCTAGCATTGAAAATATAGTCCACTTTAAGCGGTGTCGCAAATGATGCCACGCGTGCTTCGTTATTGTTGGAGACAATGGTCACCTTGATATCTTCATCGCTCATGCTATTGAACCATTCCACGACTTCATCAGTCGCTAGTTCTACATCCCAACCGACAAGCGTATTGTCAAGATCAGTAATGATCGCTTTTACCCCGCGACCTTTCAATTCCTCAGGAGTAATTTCAAATATATTTTTTGCATATTTACTCGGTAACAAATACTTTTTAAATATTCCCATTGTTTCACCTCTATCATTCCTCATTTATTTCATACCCATTATAATAGTAACTCATTCACATAGAAACCCCAACTCCATTGGAATTGGGGTTGAACACTATTCGATAACTTCTCTTTCGCCGCGCTCTACTTCTGTCTCAGAGTAGATGAGGAATCCGATGATAGCAGTGACAACAACAGATAATGCCATAATATAAATCATAATGTGCCTCCTTTATCCGCAATAGTTTCTATTAATGATTTTACAATTTTACTTGAGGAGACGCAAGCGACTTTCAGAAACTCATCAAAGGTCATCCCCGCCTCACTATTTGCAAGATCAGATACTGCACGCGTAATAATGAATGGTACATGATACTGATGGCATACTTGTGCCACCGCTGCTGCTTCCATCTCAACAGCCAGAACATCAGGGAAATGGGTAATGATCTGCTCCTTTTTCTCAAGTGTTCCGATAAAGCTGTCACCGGACACGATAAGACCAGTATGAGCAGTCAAGCCATGCGTGTCAATTGCCTGCTCGGCAAGTGCCATCAGTTCTGCATCTGCCGCATAATAAAGTGGCATGCCGGGTATTTGCCCTAATGCATAGCCAAATTCTGTTGCATCCGCATCATGATGCAGCACGTCTTTACTGATAACGATATCTCCGACTGCAAGGCCGCTGCCAAGACCACCAGCGGATCCTGTATTGATGATCGCTTCCGGCTGATAGTTTTCAATCAGCAGTGTCGTGCAGATAGCGGCATTAACTTTACCGATTCCACTCTGCATCAATACGACCTCTTGACCGTACAGTATACCCGTATATACTTCTACATGTGCAAGTTGAATGGTCTCCATGTTCTCTATATCTTGTTTTAAAATCTCTACTTCTTCCTGCATTGCTCCGATGATTCCCAGCATAACTGCCTCCTCAATAAACTGCTAATATGAACGCCCTGAACGCATCTGCATCGCTCTGCAGGCGCCAAGGCGTTATCGTCATGTATTAGCTGATTTCTACAATTTTCACGCGCATTTCATTACCGTTCGGTAACGGTACATTGATTTCGTCATTGACTTGTTTACCAAGCAATGATTTTGCGATAGGTGATTCATTGGAAATTTTTCCTTCAAACGGATCTGCTTCAGCTGAACCAACAATCATATATGATTCTTCGTCACCGTCAGGTATCTCTACAAATTTGACTGTACGGCCGAGCTGTACTTCAGATTTTGAACCGTTATCCGAGATGATGTTTGCATGACGCAGCATCATTTCAATTTTTGTGATCTCCTGTTCAACGAAACCTTGTTCGTCTTTTGCTGCATCGTATTCAGAGTTCTCAGATAAGTCTCCGAAGCTACGTGCGACTTTAATTTTTTCTACAACTTCAGGACGTTTAACTGTTTTTAGGTACTCTAACTCTTCCTCAAGTTTGTTATAGCCTTCCTGAGTCATAGGATATTCTTTTTGGATTTCCATCAATCTCCCTCTTTTCTCGTTCTTTAATTTCTAACTAATGATTGTATTTTAGTCGTCATGATATCGATGGCGACGGTATTGCTGCCGCCCTCTGGAATGATAATATCTGCATATCTCTTCGTCGGTTCGATGAATTGATTATGCATCGGTCTAACAACTGTCAGATATTGGTCGATGACTGATTCCATCGTACGGTCTCGTTCTTCGATGTCTCTTACAAGTCTGCGAAGAATCCGAAGATCGGCATCAGTATCAACATATATTTTAACATCCATTAAATCACGTAATTTTTCATTCTCGAGTGCGAAAATTCCCTCTACTATAATAACATCTTTTGGCTCAAATGTAATCGTTTTCTCGCTTCTTGTATGGATCGTATAGTCGTAGGTCGGTACTTTGACCATTTTTCCGTCTCTTAAGTCCACTAAATTCTGATAGAGCAAATCATTGTCAAAGGCAAATGGATGGTCATAGTTAGTTTTCAACCGCTCATTAAAGCTTAAGTGAGATTGATCTTTGTAATAGTAATCCTGCTCAATAAGCGCCACACTGAACCCTTCCAGATTTTTCATTATCTGAGACGTCACAGATGTCTTCCCAGACCCTGAACCACCCGCAATACCAATAATGGTCGTTTTCATCAGCCGATTTCCTTCCGCATCATATTATTTTTATATACTGGATGCGCAACTTTGAACTGCACAATTTGCAATGGGTGACGTGCTGCATCAAGCACGTTCCCTTCTTCGTCATAAATCTTATCGACGATTTGTTTGAAGTTACTGATTTCAGGACCAAAGAATTCAATTTCCATGCCCGGCTTGAAATTATTGCGCTGCTGTACTGTTGCCATCTGTGTCTTTTCATCATAGTCTAACACTAAACCACAGAAATCAAAAGGCGTTTTTTTAGACTGCTGATGCCCGAACATCTGCTCTTCAAATCCAGGAACCCCTTCAAAAAAGGCAGGTGCTGTATCGCGGTTTGCGCATTTATCAAGCTCGATGAGCCATTCTGGATCAATCTTGAAATTGGCAGGATCAGCACAATAAGCATCGATGACTTTACGATAGACAGAGACTACCGTTGCAATATAATGGATGGATTTCATGCGTCCTTCTATTTTTAGAGAATCTACACCGATATCGATCATTCTTGGAATCGATTCAATCAATTTCAAGTCTTTCGGACTCATCGCAAATGGGGTGACATCATCACCTTCAAAAACAACGTCAATATCATCATTGTCTACAGACAATAGATCATAATCCCAGCGACAGCTCTGACAGCAGCCGCCACGGTTAGAATCACGCGCTGTCATATGATTGCTTAATGTACAGCGGCCTGAATAGGCGATACACATTGCACCGTGTACAAATGCCTCTATCTCGATATCCACTTTTTCTTTCATTAATTGAATTTCATCGGCGCTTGTTTCCCTTGCTAAAACCACACGTTCCAATCCTTCATTTTTCCAATACTCCACTGCTTTCCAGTTGGAGAGTGACTGCTGCGTGCTCAAATGAATTTCGAGTTTCGGTGCGACACGTTTACACGTCTCAATGATTAACGGGTCTGCCACGATAATGCCGGTAGCTCCTGCTGCTTCAAGACCTTGTAAGTAGTCTTCAAGTCCTGGAATATTTTCGTCATGTGCAAAGATATTAGTAGTCACATAGACTTTGGCACCGTATTTCGCCGCGAATTCTGCACCTTCTCTGATTTCTTCCATTGTAAAGTTATCAGCGTTCGACCGTAAGCCGTACTCCTGACCGCCGATAAATACAGCATCGGCACCATAGTGCACTGCCACTTTTAATTTTTCAAGATTGCCGGCCGGCGCAAGAAGTTCAGGTTTCTTCAGCATTTGTTTCGGTTTGATTAATTCCATTTCTGTTTTCATGTCTCTCACCCTTAATAAACAGTTTGTTTGTAGAGGAACCCTTGGTCTAATGGACGGTATTCAGGCTGAATATCTTCAATCACTTCCAGCAGTCCGAATTTCTCGTCATCGTATAGATCTGGATCTTCTTCGTACAAATCAATTGCTTTTCTATATTGTTTAGTCACTTCAGTGATATATTCTTCTGAATGCAGTACGCCGTCGATTTTAAAGCTGTCTATCCCTGCTTCAAACAGTTCCTCAAGCTCTTCTATGACACAAATGTCATTAGGGCTCATGATATGAGTCCCGTTAGCATCTTCAAAAATCGGATACTTATTATTACGTTCTTCATCGTAAAGTAACATGTTCTTTTCGTCCTGGCGATTTTCGATTTTCATTGCTTTTTCCTGGTAAAGGAAATAATTGCCGAGCAGCTGACGTTTCGACTGGAACATACATGTCATGCCATGCACTTGAACTTCGATTTCAACATTGGCATTCTCTTTGATTTCAATGACTTCTTCCATACTTAATTCACGGGCAAGTACCGCTCGCACTGCGCCTCTTTCTCCCCAGTAATTACACTGAAAGTGATTCGTAACGACTGTCTCCTGATTCCAGTGCAGTGGCAGCGGCTGTTCCTGTTCTTTGACATACATCATGACAGCAGGATCACCAAAAATAATACGATCAACCTTGATGTCGTGCAGCCATTTAATATAATTTTCGACATCATCAAGATGTTCATTATGGAATAAACCATTGACTGCCACATAAGCTTTTTTTCCGGCTGAGTGGATGAGGTCAACAGCTGTCAGCAAATCCTGCTGCTTGAATTCTCCGGCTAATCTTAAGCCGTATTTCTGTTCACCGATCACGAAGGCATCAGCTCCCGCTTCAATCAGCACTTTTAGATGGTCCAGTGACTTTGGGGTAACCAGTAATTCTGTCATATTAAAACTCCTTTACCGAGATGCTCATGCCATCTCCTAAATCTATAAAATTTGTTGTATAGCCCGGCTGTTCTTTCAGCCAGTTGTTGTATTGCTCAATTTTCCTTACCATTTGTTTGACGTTACGGCTTCTGACAATTTCGATATGGCCGACGAAGTCATGATACAAAATGTTGTCAGTAATGATGAGTCCACCGCGTTTAACAAGCGGACTGTATAATTCAAAGAATTTCTTCGACTGTGCTTTCGCTGCATCGATAAACAATATATCATACTGCCTGTCGTTCACATCAGAAAATGCTTCTGCCGCATCATTAAAGATGAGACGGATACGGTCTTCGCAGTGAAATGCCGCAACATTTGTCACTGCCTGCTCATACATCTCTTTATTTCTTTCAATCGTTGTCACTTCAATCTGGTCATTGACCGAAGCAAAATGCAGCGCACTATAACCGATGGCTGTCCCTATTTCAAGAATGGATGATGCTCCTTGAATTCTGATCAGCTGCTTCACAAGTTCGAGCGCCACTTTATCCATAATGGGAACTTGATTTGCCAGTGCATCATCACGTAACACATCTACTTCTGTATTCTTATTCAATTGTGTGATATATGATCTATTATTCAACACGACTCAATCCTTTAACAGAAAAACTACCAACCACATGGCCGGTAGAATTTGAATTCATTCAAAATATTGTATCACATATCCGCATAAAAATTAAGTCTTAATTTTACAGTCTCTCTTGATTGAATGAAAGGATGACCAAAAAAACGTTCCTGCTCATTTAAGAACAGGAACATTTAACGATGACCACTAGTTATCAATATGTTCAGCTTTCAGTTTGTTATGTTCTTCAAGCGTTTTAGAGAAGTAATTCTTGCCATCAGAGTCAGCCAGGAAGTATAAGTAATCCGTCTGTGCCGGATTCAGTACACTCTCCATCGAAGCCTTACCGCTTGTTGCGATAGGACCGGGCGGAAGACCTGTATTTTGATACGTATTATAAGGGGAATCTACTTTTAAGTCTTCTTCATATGTGACTTCTTTGTGACGACCTAGTGAATATAGTACAGTAGGGTCCGTCTGAAGAGGCATAGGTGGATTTTCTTCCATCCGGTTGATGAAGACAGAAGCAATTTTTGCACGGTCCGTCAAGCCTGTTGCTTCCCGTTCTACTAAAGAGCTGAATGTCAGAAACTCATGGAATGTCAGCCGCTTTTCTGTACCCATTTCATTAATGACGATACCGCCATACTTATCCCATAATGGAAAAGCATTATCCTGAGTCGCAGTCAGCATTTTATCAACGATTTCTTCAGTCGTCGGATTCTCTTCAGTAAATTCATAAGTCGCCGGATAAAGGTAGCCTTCAAGCGGTCTCTTCACCTCTTTATCAAATACATCATCGGCAATCAGCTTCGGATGTTTCTTCTGCATTTTTTTGACGAATGCTTTGCTATTCATTGTTTTTTCGAAGTCCTCTGCTTTAATGGTTGTGTTTTTAGCAACGATATCTGCAATCTGATCAATGGTCATCCCTTCCGGAATATTCATCTTGAACGCGACCGGTACGTAGATTTTACCTTCCTGCAGACTTTTTGAAATCTGTTTGAAAGTCATTGATGGTGACAGCTCATAGCTGCCTGCCTGGAAGTTTGAAATATTGTTGAACTTCAAATAATACTTGAACATGTCACTGCTTTTGATGATCTTATTTTTTTCAAGCTTATCTCCGATCATCGTTGCCGTTTCACCAGGCAGAACTTCTATTTTAGTTGTGCTTTCATTGCCAGGGTCCAGTGGTTTCTGGCTGGCAGTAAAATAGAAGAACCCAGCTATCCCTGCAGCGATGAGGCCGAGCATCAATAAGCCGATGACTACAGCAGAGATGATCCTCGACGCTGATTTTGCATCCTTGATTTCTTCATTACGATTCCTCATAAAGTCACCCTTAGTTCCTAGAAATTTTCCTCGTCAATTTCAGTATTAACGATTTCCTCAATCATATCCCATTCTTCATCTGTTTCAACCGGTAGGAATTTACCGCCGTCACCTGTTTCATTAGGAACATTGATCATCGGAATCAACTCGATTTCATCTTCATCAGATGCACCTTCTTCAGCTAAGATAACATAGTTTTTGTCGAATTCAGGATTGTAGAACTCCAGTACTTTGCGATAAAGTACTTCGTTGTTATCTTCATCATATAACGTCAGTAATTCTTCTTCGTTATTGATATCTAAAGTTCCGTTGATTTCTTCGTTTTCATGGTTATGATTATGTTCTGTCATTGCTATTCTCCTCTATGATTTTGAATTTAAGTACCCTTGTAAGATAAATACTGCTGCCATTTTGTCTATCACTGCTTTTCGCTTTTTGCGCGATACATCTGCTTCCAGCAAAGAACGTTCAGCGGCTACTGTTGATAACCGCTCATCCCACATCACGATTTCTAAGTGCGGAACAGCTTCTTTCAGTAGTTCACTGAAATGCAGCGATGCTTCTCCTCTTGGACCTACAGTGTTGTTCATGTTTTTTGGAAGGCCGATCACAGCCACATTCACTTGATGTTCTTCAATGATTTCCTGCAGCCGATCAATGCCTAAGTAACCTTCTTGTTCGTTGATGCGGAGTGTTTCAAGCCCTTGTGCAGTCCATCCCATAGCATCGCTCAGTGCGACACCAATTGTTTTCGTCCCTACATCCAGACCGATTGCCTTATTCATTTGATTCTTTCTCTGAATGAATATAACTGGAAACCAGCTGTTCCATAATGTCATCTCTATCCAATCTTCTGATCTGATTGCGCGCATCATTATGTCTTGGAATATAGGCAGGATCTCCAGACAATAGATAGCCGACAATCTGATTGATTGGATTATAGCCTCGTTCTTCAAGTGTATGATACACATTGAGAAGAACAGTACGTACTTCTTCTTTCGGCAGCTCATCAAAGTTAAACTTCATTGTTTTATCGAAATTTTCCACTGTAAACACCCCTTATACTGACATTGATTCACTTTGTATCATACTATATTATAGCGTTAATTTATAGTGAAGATATGTGGTCTTTAACAAATTGTAATGCCTCTGTTATTTTTGAAGGGTCATTTGCACCACCTTGAGCTGAGTCAGGGCGTCCGCCACCTTTACCGGATGTCACTTCAGCGACACCTTTAATCAAGTTGCCGGCGTGTACGCGGTCAGTCAACGATTGAGCGACTGTCGCCATGTAGTTTAATTTATCATTGGCAGCAACAAGGAATATCATGGTGTCAGGAAGTTTAGATTTATAATCATCCATCAATTCACGCAGTGCTTTAGCGTCATCAGCAGGCACTTCCATTGCGAGTATTTGAATACCGTTAATGGTTTCAACCTGTTCTTTGATGTCTCCGACCTTTAAGGTGGATAGTTCTTTATTAAGTTCTCCAAGCTGTTTTGTCAGCTGCTTTTCTGACTGTATAAGCTCAACAATCTTTGTCTCGAACTGCTCAAGATCTCTCGCCTTTAACGGTATCATCAACTGATTCACTGCTGTTTCATACTGAGTCATGAAGTCATAGGCAGCTTTGCCTGTCACCGCTTCGATACGCCGGACACCTGCCCCTGTTCCCGATTCAGAAACAATCTTGAATAAACCTATCTCTGCTGTGTTTCTTACGTGAACACCACCACATAGTTCAATTGAAAATTCACTCATTTCAACGACACGGACTACATCGCCGTACTTCTCTCCGAACAGTGCCATTGCACCCTTTTCTTTTGCCTGTTCAATCGGCATCTCTTCGATACTTACTTTGATGTTTGCCCATATTTTCTCATTGACAATCGCTTCTACTTTGTCCAGTTCTTCAGACGTCACAGGACCAAAGTGAGAGAAGTCAAAGCGCAGGCGTTCGGGCGTTACTAATGAGCCGGCCTGATTAACATGTGTGCCCAGCACTTGTTTTAATGCTGCGTGCATTAAATGAGTCGCACTATGATTTTTGATGATATCATTTCTAAAACCAGCATCTACAGCCGCTTCAACAGTGGATCCGACATGAACGCGGCCGAACTGAATCGTTCCTGTATGCAGATTCTGGCCATTCGGTGCCTTAGTGACCTCAGTGACTGCGATTTCAAAGTCATCATGGCTGACAGTACCTCTGTCAGCAATCTGACCTCCGCTCACTGCATAGAACGGTGTCTCACGCAGAATAAACTGAATCGTTTGTTCTCCTTCAACTTCACTGACTTCTTCACCAGCAAAGATGATGTTTTCTATTTCAGTCGTTGCTGTCAACGTCTCATAGCCGACAAAACGACTCGGCGTACTGATATTTGCCAATGTTTCGTTTTGAACCTGCATGCTCTGAGTTTTTTGACGGGATTCTCTTGCACGTGTCCGCTGCTCTTCCATCGCCGTTTTGAAACCTGCACGGTCAATGTTCAGTCCGTTTTCTTCTGCCAGCTCTTCAGTCAGTTCAACAGGAAAACCGAATGTATCATACAGCTTGAACACATCTTCACCGCGCAGTTCATGTGAACCGCTTGCTGCTTCTTCTTTCAGTCGATTGAAATGTACAAGACCTTCTTCCAGCGTCTCATAGAATCGTTCTTCTTCAGATTTAATCACTCGTTTGATGAAATCTTTCTGAGCTTCGACGTTTGGATAATAAGGCTTCATTATTTCAGCGACGATATCCACCAGTTCATACATAAACGGCTGATTGATTTCAAGTTTTTGTGCAAATCTTACCGCACGACGCAGTAGACGACGGAGCACATAACCGCGGCCCTCATTTGATGGCAGAGCACCATCTCCGACTGCAAATGCCACTGTACGGATATGGTCTGCAATGACTTTAAATGCAACATCATCTTCTTTTAATGTTCCATATGTTTTACCTGAAATCTGCTCAGTCTGTTTAATAATCGGCTGGAAGAGATCCGTGTCAAAGTTGGTTCTTACATTCTGAGACACGCTCGCCATCCGTTCAAGCCCCATCCCTGTATCAATATTCTGCTTTGGAAGCGGAGAATACGTATGGTCAGGATTATGGTTGAATTCTGAGAACACTAAGTTCCATACTTCGAGATAACGTTCATTCTCTCCACCTGGATACATCTCCTCAGCTGGATCATCCTGTCCGTAATCCTCACCACGGTCGTAGAAAATCTCGGTATTCGGTCCAGATGGTCCTTCACCGATATCCCAGAAGTTACCTTCAATTCGCGTAATCCGGTCATCTGTCAGACCAATCTCGTTGACCCACAGCTCATATGCTTCAGTGTCTTCTGGATGGATCGTCACATATAGCTTACTTGGATCAATCGCCATCCATCGTTCACTTGTCAGGAATTCCCATGCCCACTCAATGGCTTCTTTTTTGAAGTAATCGCCGATAGAGAAATTACCAAGCATTTCAAAGAATGTATGGTGACGTGCAGTGAACCCGACATTTTCGATATCATTCGTTCGTATTGATTTTTGAGCATTGACGATTCTTGGATTATTAGGAATAACGCGTCCGTCAAAATATTTTTTCAACGTCGCTACACCGGAGTTGATCCAAAGCAGCGTATTATCATCAATCGGTACAAGTGGTGCAGACGGCTCAATCATATGGCCTTTTTCAACAAAGAAATCAAGATACATCTGTCTGATTTCAGCAGCAGTTAATCGTTTCATTAAGTTATCTCTCCTTAAAATAAAATAAACGCCCGCCCCAGAAAGGGACGAACGTGTTCGCGGTACCACCCTAGTTATGACCGAAGTCATCACTCAAAGAATTATTGATTTACACTGTGAATGCAGCCTTCAAATGATCATTGCGTACCTTACACCGACCGGTACGTCTCTTAGAACAACGAATCACTTTACTCATCACTCACTGAATAATTAAATTATATGGACAATACGGCTATTCGTCAACTGTTTGATAATCATAAGGCGAAATACCTTCCATATTGATGAGAGGTGATATAAGATGCATGTTATCTTCAGTCAGCTCACCGACCGGGATATGCACCTCCTTATCATCATCGTTGAAGTAAGCTCTCAACGTCTCACTGAAAGAGGTCATCCGTTCCAGTCCAGTTCTACTGATTCCCTCATCAAATGCCTGACGTTCCCCGCAGATAATCAGTGACTGCTTCGCACGTGTCAAACCAGTATACAATATGTTTTTCTGCAGCATACGGTAATAAGCACGGACGACCGGCATGATAACAATCGGGAACTCCGAGCCCTGCGCTTTATGGATAGAGCAGCAGTAGGCATGAGTCAGTTCTGTTAAGTCCTGTTTCGTATAGGTGACCTCATTTCCGTCATAATCTACGACAACAACGTCTTTGTTCAAGGCATTTTCAGCGGCCATGAATATACCAATCACTTCACCGATGTCCCCGTTGAAAACATTATCTTCTGGTCGATTGACAAGCTGCAGCACTTTATCGTTTTTACGATAAACAATGTCACCAAACTGCAGTTCTCGTTTGTCATCAGCTTTTGGATTCAATATATCCTGCAGTTCCTGATTAAGAAATTTAATACCTGCTTTTCCTTTATAGATCGGCGCAAGCACTTGTATATCTCTTTTGTCATATCCTTTATCAACAGCGCGAGCCACTACTTGATTGATGACCTGAGGTATTTGATCGGTGGAACATGGAATAAAGGAGCGGTCGTTATAGCGCGCGGCTATATCAAATGGCTGATTGCGCTTAATCTGATGGGCCAGTTCTATGATGGATGAGCCTTCTTGTTGACGATACACTTCTTCCAGTTCAACCTGCGGCATAATCTTAGAATCAATCATATCTCTGAACACCTGACCCGGCCCGACTGACGGCAGCTGATCTTGATCGCCGACAAAAATCAGCTGGCAGTCATTCGGCACTGCCCGCATCAGCTGAAACATCAACCATGTGTCGACCATGGACATTTCATCGATAATGACGAGCTTCGCAGTGATTTCATTCTCAAGAATATCATCCGGCTTACTCTCACGTGTCCAGCCGATCAAACGATGAATGGTAGTCGCCTCTAGACCAGTGGATTCTGCCAGTCGTTTTGATGCGCGGCCAGTTGGTGCTGCAACGGCAATCGGGAAGTCAGACTGCTCATAGTCCTTATAGTCGAGACTGAGGCCGTGAAGTTCAGCGTACAGATTGACAATTCCTCTGATCACTGTTGTCTTCCCTGTACCGGGGCCGCCTGATAAAATCATCATCTTGCTGTTCATCGCTATTTGCAGTGCTTCACGCTGCTTAGCGGCATAGCTCACTTCAAAGAGGTCTTCAAGCTCCCCGATCATCAAAAGCACTTCAGACTGTTCAAACTGTTTGATGTTATCCTGATGGTTCATCAGTCGATGCAGCGTCTGCACCGTCTTCATTTCAGAATAATATAGACTCGGCAAATAAATACGATCATCATCATTGACAAGAATCTTCTCTTCAGTCAGTTCAAGGAGTTTGTTGACCAGTAGTCCGGAATCAATCATTTCACCACTTTTCGTCAGTAAATGATAAGCCGTTTCAAGAAGCATATCTTCCGGAATATACGTATGGCCGTTCTGTAGACATGCCTGCTCCATCGCATAGACGAGCGCCGCTTTCAGACGTTCCGGATGATTTCCTTCCATTCCTAAGCGCTGTGCTAATTCATCGGCTTTGTTAAAACCGATTCCTTGAATATCCATCACGAGTCGATACGGCGATTCCTTAATTGTTTTAATAGTATCCTCTTTGTAATACTGATAGATCTTCATCGCCAGCTGCGGTCCGAAACCCCAGTCATTCAGCTTGATCATCGTCTTTTCTATCGCCTGGTTGTCATTGATCGTCTGATAGATCATATCCTTTTTTTCGGTGGAGAGCTTAGGCACCTGGTCAAGGACCGCTCTATCTTCCATAATCATTTTCAGTGCATCATCACCGAGTGTGTCAACGATTTGACGTGCAATTTTTTTGCCAATACCTTTAAAAAGGTCACTCGATAAGTAATGGATGACGCCATCTTTTGTCTGCGGCATTTCTTTCTCAAATTTCTCAGCTGCCAGCTGCTTTCCATATTTAGCGTGCGTTACTACCCTGCCGGTAAAAGTATAAGTATCACCTTCAGCAATTTGAGGGAAGTACCCTGTAACTGTGACCTCTTCTTCAAAATCTTCATTTGAATCTACCACTTCCGCTTTCAAAACAGTATAAAAATTATCCGCATTCTGAAATAAAATACGGATAATGGTTCCTTTGACAAACGGCTGATCAAATAAAGACATGTTTTCCACAGTTACTCCTCCTTCAGTTGTCCGAACATGTTAATCGCATGCCCTGCAAGCAAGTGGTCAGGCTGTATTGCTGTGACCCGCTTAAATGTATTTATCGCTTGTTCTGCATCATCATCCAGCATGTACCGGGCAAGTGCTAAATTATAAAGAGCGTCCGTATGTTCAGGCTGACGCACGAGTAGTTCGTTTAAAACAGCCACTGCTTCGTCGTACATCGATAGCTGGCACAAAATCAGACCGTACTGAAAAGCAATCTCATCATCAGCCGGCTTAATTTCGTAACTGCGCATCATATAAGGCAGTGCAGCATTGAAATCACCTGAATTGATAAAACTCATGCCCAGCATATAGTGAATGTCAGCATCTTCCTTGTTCACAACAAGTGCTTTCTGATAGAGCTTGACGGCCTCACTATAACGCTCATGATTAAAATAAATGTTTGCGAGACCGTAATAGGCACCACCGTGCTCAGAATCCAGTGTCAATGCTTTCTGGAAAAAACGTTCTGCTTCTTCTACTTTGCCGGCATCTGCGAGAATGGTTCCTGTATTGATATAGTGATTCGGTTCATCAGGCTGTTCTTCTATCGCTTTAAAAAGCATTTCAAGTGCCTGCTCATATTTTTTCTGCTGTATAAGTTCAATTAACTGCTGTTCGTCCATAACAACCTCCAATAATCCTCATTATATCAAACTATAAAAAAAGAAGACATACGTCTTCTTAGACGACATATGTCAGTTGGTGTTCATGCTTAAAGACATCATCAATCGTTGCCCCGCCCAGACAAACCTCGCCCTGGTAAAAGACAACCGCCTGTCCCGGTGTAATTGCGCGCACCGACTCAGCGAACGTCACTTTCAGCTGTGTATCTGATATTTTTTCAACTGTGACTTGAGTGTCCTGCTGACGATATCTGAACTTCGCTGTACAGCTGAGCGGTTCTGAGAAGTCCATCTCCCCGACAAAGCTGAAGTCTGAGGCAATCAAGTAATCGCTGTACAACGTGTCATGATGGAAGCCCTGCTCTACATACAGCACATTGTCATCAAGATTTTTGCCGACGACAAACCACGGATCCCCGTCACCACCTATACCAAGTCCGTGACGTTGACCGATTGTATAGTACATTAATCCCGCATGCTGCCCCATATCTTTACCGTCAAGCGTAGTCATACGACCACTTGTTGCCGGCAGATACTGACTTAGAAATTCTTTGAAGTTTCTTTCACCGATAAAACATATACCCGTGGAATCTTTTTTCTTGGCAGTCGCCAGCTGGTGTTTCTCTGCAATAGCGCGCACTTCCGATTTTTCCAGATGACCGAGCGGGAACATCACGTGCTGCAGCTGTTGTTGAGTCAGCTGGTTCAAGAAATACGTCTGATCTTTGTTGTTGTCGATACCCCGCAGCATGTCGACGGTGCCATCGTCATTACGGCGAACTTGTGCGTAATGACCAGTTGCCACATAATCTGCACCTAGTTTCAATGCATGGTCAAGAAACGCCTTGAATTTGATTTCTTTATTGCACATGACGTCAGGGTTAGGTGTCCGTCCTTTTTTATATTCATCGAGGAAATATGTGAATACTTTGTCCCAATATTCCTGTTCAAAATTAACTGCGTAATACGGGATCCCGATCTGATTGCAGACCGCTATGACATCTTCGTAATCTTCAGTCGCAGTACACACACCGTTTTCGTCTGTATCATCCCAGTTCTTCATAAAAATACCGATCACATCATAGCCTTGTTCTTTCAAGAGCAGTGCTGTGACTGAACTATCGACACCGCCGGACATACCGACGACCACTTTCGTTTGTTTATTTTCCATTGAATTCGCTTCTTTCTCTATTCATTTCGTATATTTTCAACAGTTGATCTGCAATATAATCTAATTGGTCTTCAGTCATCTCATGACCGAAACTGAATCTGATGGAGCGCTTCGTCCGCGGATCATCGCCGAACATGGCTGACAGAACATGTGAAGGTTCAATGGACCCGGCAGTACATGCAGAGCCGCTCGACACATAGACACCAGCCATGTCCAGTAACGTCAACATGATTTCAACATCGCTGAACGGAAAGTATAAATTGGTGATGTGTGCAAGCTGCATATTCTTGTCTCCATTCACTTCAAATGGAATGGACCGCTGCTGCAGACCATTTAAGAAATATTCTTTCAGCTGCATCAGTCGGATGTTATGGTCGTCCAGCTGACTGACGACTTCAGTTAATGCTCTTGCCATTCCTTTGATCAACGGAACATTCTCTGTTCCTGCACGGCGCTTTGTTTCCTGTGAGCCACCGAGCTGTGAGTATTCCAACGGTGTCCCCTCTTTGATATAAAGCAATCCGACACCTTTAGGACCATAGAACTTATGAGCGGTCAAGCTCATCATATCAACGTTCAGTTCGTTGACATCAAGCGGCAGATGTCCGGCAGTCTGAACTGCATCTACATGGAAGAGCGCCTGATGGTCTGACAACAGTGCGCCGATGTCATCAACGGGTTGAATAGTCCCTACTTCATTATTGCCGAACATCACAGAGACGAGAATAGTGTCTTCTCTAAGTGCCTCTTTTAAATCGTCTATATTTAACAGGCCCTCACGACTGACCGGCAGATAGGTCACTTCGAAGCCTTGCTTTTCAAGATATTCAAAGACGTGCAGCACAGAATGATGTTCAATCTGAGTCGTAATCAAATGATGCCCAAGGTGCTTATTCTTGTATGCTGCTCCTTTAATCGCGGTATTATTCGATTCTGTAGCACCGCTCGTGAAGATGATTTCCTTCGGTTGTGCATGAATAGCACCTGCAATTTCCCGACGAGACTGATCAATGATTTGCCGCGCATTCCGCCCCGTCTGGTGAATAGATGAGGGATTGCCGAATGTCGTCTCATAGACCGCTGTCATCTCTTCTAAAACATGAGGCGAAACGGGCGTTGTCGCTGAATAATCTGCATACACTTGCATCTTGAACATCCTTTCCGTATTTTTCAATACTCTATAATAGCACCGATTCATGTAAATAGCTAGTTACTGGAACTTTACAATTTGTAATAAATCATTTCGCGATTTTTACCGATTATAAAGTAGGAGGTGCTCGAGTGACGAGGACACTGATCAACTTAGAAGTACTGAGTA
>CAACXC010000074.1_pt1 | contig 48026 bp, 36 predicted proteins | sample 2275831 | NCBI WGS metagenome assembly CAACXC01 (sample SAMEA5312476, study PRJEB27640) | indoor metagenome | biome: indoor environment; feature: uncontrolled; material: tiles wood | place: Germany | collected 2014-07-07
CACCATATGTTCCGGGCTGGGATACACACGGTCTGCCGATTGAACAGGCACTCACTAAAAAAGGGGTCAACCGTAAAGAGATGAGTGTCGCTGAATTCCGTGAACTATGCAAACAGTTTGCACTCCAGCAGATTGACATGCAAAAAGCAGATTTCAAGCGTCTTGGTGTCAATGGAGACTGGAAAAATCCATACATCACTTTAAACGAGTCGTTTGAGGCTCAGCAAATTCGTCTGTTCGGAGATATGGCGAAAAAAGGGTATATCTATAAAGGGAAGAAACCTGTGTACTGGTCTCCTTCTAGTGAATCATCATTAGCAGAAGCAGAAATTGAATATCAAGACAAAGTGTCTCCTTCCATCTATGTTGCTTTTAAAACAAAAGATGGTAAAGGGCTTGTAGATGATGATGTTAAGTTTGTCATCTGGACGACAACACCATGGACACTGCCGGCTAACGTAGCGATTGCTGTTAACGCTGACCTTGAATATGTTCAAGTAGCGGTTGATGGTGGCTCATTCATTGTCGCACAGGCATTATTAGACAATGTCTGTGAAGCAGTGGGCTGGAATAAAGACAGTGTAACCATTCAGAAATCATTCAAGGGTGCTGAACTTGAACACATAACGACACAGCATCCTTTCCTTGAACGTGACTCATTAGTCATTCTCGGTGATCATGTAACAACAGACGCTGGTACGGGATGTGTCCATACTGCCCCTGGACATGGTGAAGATGACTTTATCGTCGGACAGAAATATGATCTTCCAGTGATTTCTCCACTGGACGACAAAGGGGTATTTACAGAAGAAGCAGGAGAATTCGAAGGCTTATTCTATGATAAAGCCAATAAAGTGATCACAGAGAAACTTGAATCAGTAGGTGCACTGCTGAAACTGGAATTCTTTAGTCATTCTTATCCACATGACTGGCGTACGAAAAAACCAGTGATTTTCCGTGCAACCCCGCAGTGGTTCGCATCTATCAATCAAGTACGTCAAGATATACTTGAAGCAATTGAACAGACTGAGTTCAAAGTTGACTGGGGTAAAACACGTATTTACAATATGATTCGTGACCGTGGTGACTGGGTGATCTCCCGTCAACGGGCATGGGGTGTTCCATTGCCGGTCTTCTATGCAGAGAATGGTGACATCATCATGGAAGAAGAAACTATTGAACATGTCGCTCAGCTATTTGAAGAATTCGGTTCCAATGTATGGTATGAAAGAGAAGCTAAAGAACTGCTGCCAGAAGGATACACACATCCAAGCAGTCCAAACGGTGAATTTACGAAAGAAACAGATATTATGGATGTCTGGTTCGACTCTGGTTCATCACACCGCGGGGTATTAGAGACCCGTCCTGAACTGTCATTCCCGGCAGACCTTTATTTTGAAGGCTCTGACCAGTATCGCGGCTGGTTCAATTCATCTATTACAACAGCAGTAGCAACACGCGGCCAATCACCGTACAAAAAACTGCTCTCCCATGGATTTGTGATGGATGGTGAAGGTCGTAAGATGAGTAAATCATTAGGTAACACTGTTCTGCCTGACAAAGTAGTCAAACAAATGGGCGCAGATATTATCCGTCTGTGGGTCATGTCAGTCGATTATCTGGCTGACGTCCGTATCTCTGACGATATTTTGAAACAAGTGTCAGAAGTATATCGTAAAATCCGTAATACCTTCCGATTCCTGTTAGGAAATGTGACTGATTTCAACCCTGAGACAGATACAGTGCCTTACGAAGAATTAGCAGAAGTCGATCAATATATGCTGAACCGTCTGCATACATTCATCAATCAGGCGCATCACTATTACGACAACAATGATTACTTGTTTATCTACCAGGAACTGCAGAACTTCATCAATGTAGAACTCAGCAATTTCTACCTGGATTACGGTAAAGATATTTTATACATTGAAGCACAGAATTCACATGTCCGTCGCAGCATGCAGACGGTACTATATGAAGTGTTGACATCATTGAATAAAGTATTGGCCCCAATTATCCCCCATACAGCTGATGAAGTATGGGCTCATACACCACACGTCAAAGAAGATAGTGTTCATTTGACAGACATGCCTGAAGTGACAGAAGTCGATACAGTGCTGCTGGATAAATGGGAGAGGTTCCTTACGTTACGTGATGACGTCCTGAAAGCACTTGAAGAAGCTCGTCATGCAAAAGTAATCGGTAAATCATTGGAGGCAAAAGTTCAGATTTTCACTGACAATGCGGAAGATCAAGCATTGCTTGAATCGTTTGAAAACTTGAACCAGCTGTTCATTACGTCGCAGGCTGAAGTAGTGACGTCAAAAGCCGGTAAAGACTACGAACTGACGAATGTTGCAGTGACAAAAGCAGATGGTGAAAAATGTGAACGCTGCTGGAATTACTCAACAGCAATCAATGATGATAAACTGTGCCCGCGCTGTCAAAGTGTATTAACAGCTGAATAGATAGATCAAAAATGCTGGAACTATGTTGTTCCAGCATTTTTAATTGGCACTTATATAAAGTAATAATATTATGTTAACTTAAAAATTAAGACGGTTATTAAGAAATATGATAAAATAGGTGAGATTGGAGTGAGAACATGAATAAAAAGTACAATTTGACACTGATGATTCCGCTCAGTATGATATTGATCGCAATGGATCAGCTGTCAAAATGGATTATTGTAAAAACGATGTCCATCGGTGACTCTTTTTCAGTGATCGGAGAGTTTCTGGAAATCACCTCGCATCGTAACTATGGTGCTGCGTGGGGAATGCTGCAGAATCAGATGGTATTGTTCTATATCATTACGCTGTTAGTGTTAATCATGATTGTATATTTCTACAAGCAGGATGCGGCGCATAAACCAGTGATGCAGCTTGGTCTGACATTCGTCTTCGCAGGTGCAGTAGGCAATTTTATTGACCGTCTGTTCAGAGGAAGTGTCGTTGATTTCATCGATACAAAGATTATTAACTATGACTTTCCCATTTTTAATATCGCTGACTCATGTCTGACGATAGGTGTCATTATACTGCTCTATGAAATTTTAGTGAATGAGAATAAGGAGAAAAAGAATGCAGACATATCAATTTGAAATATTAGAAGAAGAGGTCGGCCAGCGTATTGATAAATATTTGACTGACATGAATACTGACTGGTCGCGTAACCAGATTCAGGACTGGATTAAAAATGACCTTGTCCAGGTGAACGGTAAGGTCGTTAAAGCGAATTATAAATTAAGATTGAATGATGAAATTATTGTAACAGAGAAACCTGTGGAGGAAATTGATTTAGCAGCAGAAGATCTCGGCATTGACATATACTACGAAGACAAAGATGTAGCGATCGTCTATAAACCAAAAGGCATGGTTGTCCATCCGGCACCGGGCCATCCCAATGGTACTTTAGTCAATGGATTAATGTATGCGATCAACGATTTATCAGGAATTAATGGTGAAATTCGTCCAGGAATTGTCCACCGGATTGACAAAGACACTTCCGGTTTATTGATGATCGCCAAAAATGATATTGCACATCGTGGGTTAGTCGATCAGCTGGTTGATAAAACCGTGACGCGTAAATATACAGCATTGGTTCATGGTGTGATTCCTCACGAATTCGGTACGATCGATGCACCGATCGGCCGTAATCCGAGAGACCGTCAGGAAATGGCTGTGCAGGATAACGGAAAAGAAGCAGTGACTCATTTCAATGTATTAGAAACATTTGATAAGTATTCTCTTGTGGAATGTCAGCTGGAAACCGGACGTACGCATCAAATACGCGTGCATATGAAGCACATTGGATTTCCTTTAGTGGGAGATCCTAAATACGGCCCTAAAAAGACGCTCGACATCGGAGGTCAGGCACTGCATGCAGGTGTCATCGGATTTGAGCATCCTGTTACCGGTGAATATATTGAGCGCACAGCACCTCTTCCAGATGAGTTTGAAGAACTCATCCGAAAACTTCGCAAGTAATTATCGGTAGATGATTGACAAATCTTTGCGGTATGGTACGATATGAATAACTTAATCACGTGCTTTTAACTAAGTCCAGAGAGGCTTAAAAGGCGTTGAGCGGGAAACCTCACGTCTATTCGGCGTGAGGTTTTTTAGGAGGTTATGATGGAAAAAAGAGTGATTCTGGATGACAAAGCAATTGACAGAACACTGACGCGAATTGCCCATGAAATACTTGAAAACAACAAAGGCACTGCAGATCTTGTATTACTAGGTATTCGGACACGCGGTGTCTATCTTGCCAATCGCATTCAACAGAAGATTGCTAAGATAGAAGGCGATGTTATACCGACAGGCATACTCGATGTTACAGCATATCGCGATGATATTGTAGACAAAGACGCATTCAATGTACCTGCTTACGATATCGCTGCAGATTTGAATGATAAGCATGTGGTCATCGTTGATGATGTACTGTACACCGGTCGCACAGTGCGTGCTTCTCTTGATGCAATTCTTGATCAAGTTCGACCGAAGCGCATCAGTCTTGCGACACTTGTTGACCGCGGCCATCGTGAACTGCCGATTCGTGCGGACTTCATCGGTAAAAATATTCCGACAGCACTGACTGAAGAAATCGTCGTCATGCTTGATGAAGTAGATGACAAAACCCAAGTCTATATTAAATAAATCCTTTTAAATCGGTACGAGATACCGGCAAAGGGTCATTAAGTAAAAACTACTTAAGTCTCTTTGTGTACGCAAAGAGACTTTTTTTGATGAGGAGAAGAGAAAATGACAACAAATGAAGAAATCTATGAACGGACAGTTGAACCTGTCTACGATGTCAATGATAAACCGAAAGCGCGTGAATGGTTTCTACTGAGTTCTCAGCATTTATTCGCTATGTTCGGTGCCACTGTCCTTGTGCCATATTTGACAGGTCTACCAGTATCAGCTGCTTTGATCGCATCAGGACTTGGCACCTTGCTCTATTTATTGATTACTAAAGGAATGATACCTGCCTATCTTGGATCAAGCTTTGCCTTTATTACACCGATTATTGTCGGCCTGAAAACTCATGACTTAGGCGAAATGCTGATGGCACTCTTTATGTCCGGTTTATTCTATGTCTTGATTGGGATAGTCATTAAGATGACTGGTACAGACTGGCTGCTTAAACTTCTGCCTCCTGTAGTCGTCGGGCCAATCATCATGGTTATCGGACTTGGTCTTGCACCAGTCGCTGTCAATATGGCAATGTACAAAGATAGTTCTGCAATGACCGGCTACAGCGGGGAATATTTATTGATCGCTGCTGTCACCATGCTGACTGTTGTTGCTTTTAACGTATTCGCCAAAGGATTCTTTTCGATAATTCCTGTATTGATGGGAATCGTCGTCGGTTATATGACTGCTGTAGTGCTCGGTGTCGTCGATTTCAGTGGAATTAACAAAGCACAGTGGCTGCAGCTGCCTGACATTTATATGCCTTTCAAAGACTATGAGCCGACATTCGACTGGATGCTGATCTTAATCATGCTCCCTATCGTGTTAGTGACAGTCAGTGAACATATCGGTCACCAAGTCGTTATCAATAAGATTGTCGGCCGTAACTTCTTTAAAAATCCTGGTCTACACCGCAGCTTAATCGGTGATGGAGTATCTACGATGGTTGCGTCTATTATCGGTGGACCACCAAGTACGACATACGGTGAAAACATCGGAGTCCTCGCTATTACTAGAATATACAGTGTATGGGTGATAGGCGGTGCCGCTGTCCTCGCTTTAATACTAGGATTTGTCGGTAAATTTACAGCACTCGTTTCAAGTATCCCGACACCAGTGATGGGTGGTGTATCAATTCTATTGTTCGGTATTATTGCTGCTAGTGGTCTGCGCATGCTTGTTGAATCCAAAGTTGACTTTGGGGACAAGAGAAATTTGATTATTGCTTCAGTCATCTTAGTGCTGGGAATTGGTAAGGCGCATTTAGATCTGACTATCCAGAATATTCATCTGAATATTGAAGGGATGGCACTCGCTGCAGTTGCGGGTATACTCCTCAACTTAATTCTACCTGAAGCAAAAGTTCATGAATAAGGAGATAACGATGAATCATCTACATTCTATGAGTGACTTATCAACTCATGACATAATGGCGATTATTGAACGCGCACTGGAATTCAAACAAGGCAGACAAATGCGGTATAAGGGATATGCAGCTAATTTATTCTTTGAAAACTCAACTAGAACAAAATGCTCCTTCGAAATGGCCGAACGACAATTAGGTCTTGATGTCATTCCATTTGAAACGATGACGTCATCGGTCACTAAAGGTGAAAGTTTGTATGACACTTGTAAGACGCTTGAAAGTATAGGAGTCGATGTACTGGTTATCAGACATCCAGTTAATGACTATTATAAGCAGCTGGAAGGTCTGAATATCTCTGTAGTGAACGGTGGAGATGGCAGTGGACAGCATCCTTCGCAGTGCCTGCTTGATTTAATGACGATATACGAGGAATACGGTACTTTTAACGGATTAAAGGTGCTCATTTCAGGTGATATACTCAATTCTCGTGTTGCTCGGAGCAATTATATGGCACTGACGAAGCTCGGCGCTGATGTATCGTTTGCAGCTCCGGACAGCTGGCAGGATCCATCACTACAAGGTAACTACGTGTCAATCGATGATGTCATTCAGGAGATCGATGTCTGCATGCTGCTGCGTGTACAGCATGAACGGCACGAGGATGGATTATCATTTGACCCGGCGGACTACCATAATAACTACGGGCTGACGATTGAACGTTATCACCACTTGAAGGAACAGGCCATTGTCATGCATCCTGCACCTGTCAATCGCGGTGTAGAGATTGCTAGTGAGCTGGTAGAAAGAGAGCAGTCTCGAATTTTTAGACAGATGGAGAACGGTGTCTATACGCGGATGAGTATTTTAAGTCATATTCTTGATAACTGAGGAGTGGATATAATGGCGACATTACTAAGAAACGGTAAAGTACTGGAAAATGGTGAACTAGTGACAAAAGACATTAGAATTGAAGAGGGTCAGATCACTGAAATCGGTGAACGATTGAACGTTTTCAATGATGACATCATCGACTTGAACGGGCAGTTTGTCTCTGCAGGTTTCATCGATGTCCATGTTCATTTAAGAGAACCAGGTGGTGAACATAAAGAAACGATTGAGACAGGAACAAAAGCAGCGGCGCGCGGTGGATTTACAACTATATGCGCGATGCCGAATACAAGACCTGTACCTGATACGGTGGAGAATCTGGACCGTTTGAATGACACAATTAACAATCATGCGGTCGTACGCGTACTGCCCTATGCTTCTATTACAGAACGACAGCTGGGAGAGCAGCTCGTAGACTTCAAATCATTGAAAAACCACGGTGCATTTGCATTTACTGATGACGGTGTAGGTGTTCAGACAGCGGGCACCATGTACGAAGCGATGCAGCATGCAGCGCAGCTCGATATGGCCATCGTTGCGCATTGTGAAGATAATTCACTGATCTACGGTGGTGCCATGCATGAAGGTGAAGTGTCAAGATCGTTAGGGATACCAGGCATTCCTTCTGTCTGTGAAGCGGTGCAGATTGCCCGCGATGTACTGCTTGCTGAAGCTACAGGCTGTCATTACCATGTCTGCCACGTTTCATCTAAAGAAAGTGTCCGTGTCATTCGTGATGCGAAACGTGCGGGCATCAAAGTGACTGCTGAAGTGACACCGCACCATCTGCTGCTCAACGAAACAGCTATCACTGAAGAAGATGCAATCTTAAAAATGAATCCCCCCCTCAGAGGTGAAGATGATCAGACTGCGCTACTAGCAGCATTGCTTGATGGCACGATAGACTTCATCGCCACAGACCATGCCCCTCATGCAGCGGATGAAAAGGCGCAGCCGATGACGAAGGCACCGTTCGGTATTGTAGGGAGTGAAACAGCGTTCCCATTGCTCTATACACGATTCGTCAAAAACGGTGACTGGACTCTTGAGCAGTTGATCGGCTATATGACGACTCAACCGAGTGATGTGTTCAATCTCCCGTACGGTAGACTAGAAGTCGGAGAACCTGCGGATATTACAGTGATTGATCTGGAGCAGGAATATGTCATAAAAGCAGAAGATTTCTTGTCCAAAAGTTCAAATACACCATTTATCGGTGAACGTGTATACGGTAATATCACATTGACTTTAGTAGAAGGAAAAATTGCTTATCAGGAGGACCAACATGCGTAAACAAAGATTTCTTGTTTTAGAAGACGGGACTATTTTCAAAGGTTACAGATTTGGCAGCGACAAAGAGATAACAGGTGAAATTGTTTTTAACACGGCGATGACCGGCTATCAGGAAACGTTGTCAGATCCTTCTTATACCGGTCAGATCATTACGTTCACTTATCCGTTAATTGGAAACTACGGAATCAATAGAGATGACTTCGAAACTCTGAATCCGACATTGAAAGGAATGGTTGTCAGAGAAGCGTGCGAACAGCCGAGTAACTTCAGAAACATGGCATCGCTTGACGAAACATTGACATCTTATGATATTCCTGGAATAGATGGTGTAGATACACGTCAGCTGACAAGAAAAATTCGTGAACATGGTGTGTTGAAAGCAGCGTTTGTCAATGAGGAGGCGGCTATTCCTGCGATCATTGAATCATTGAAGACGGAAGTGTTTCCTACTGATGAAGTGGTGCAAGTGTCAACTAAGACGGCCTATGTCTCAACCGGCCATGATTTAAGAGTCGTACTGATCGACTTCGGCAAGAAGGAAAATATTGTACGAGAACTTAACCTTCGCGGCTGTGATGTCACAGTCATGCCTTACAATACGACTGCTGAAGAAATTATTCGTCTACGTCCTGATGGTGTCATGCTGTCGAACGGTCCAGGTAATCCAGAAGATGTCCAATCAGGTATCAATATGATCAAAGGGATTCTTGGCAAAGTACCGTTTTTCGGAATTTGTCTCGGCCACCAGCTGTTTGCGTTGGCATGTGGTGCTGAAACATTCAAGATGAAGTTCGGTCATCGCGGTGCTAACCATCCGGTGAAAAATCTGGCTACCGGCAAAATTGAAATTACCTCTCAAAACCATGGCTATGCCGTTGATCCTGAATCCGTCAAAGCTACAGAACTAGTCATTACTCATACAGCGTTGAATGATGGAACAGTCGAAGGCTTGAGACATTCACACCTTCCTGCTTTTTCCGTACAGTATCACCCAGAAGCATCACCAGGACCACACGATCCAAACTATTTATTTGACGACTTCATCGCATTGATGAAAGAACAAAAAGGGAGTGTCTTAAATGCCTAAACGTGACGATATTAACACCATTTTAGTGATCGGCTCAGGTCCGATCATCATAGGTCAGGCAGCTGAATTTGACTATGCAGGGACTCAAGCCTGTCTTGCACTGAGAGAAGAGGGGTATCGCGTCATTCTTGTCAATTCAAATCCAGCGACCATCATGACAGATACTGAAATCGCTGACAAAGTATATATCGAACCGCTGACACTGGATTTTGTAGCACGCATTATCCGTAAAGAGCAGCCGGACGCACTGCTGCCGACGCTCGGTGGACAAACTGGTCTGAACATGGCTGTTCAGCTGCACGAAGCTGGTATTCTCGAAGAAAATCATGTGACACTACTCGGTACAAAGTTATCGTCAATCGAACAGGCTGAAGACCGCGACTTATTCCGCAGTCTGATGAATGAGCTCGGTGAACCAGTTCCTGAAAGTGATATTGTTACGGATGTTCAAGGAGCTCTTGACTTTGCTGAATCCATCGGCTATCCCGTTATTGTCCGTCCGGCATTCACAATGGGAGGCACTGGCGGCGGTATATGTCATAACAGAAAAGAACTGATTGAAATTGTGACTAACGGCTTAAAATACTCACCCGTGACGCAATGTCTGATTGAAAAATCAATAGCCGGCTTTAAGGAAATCGAATATGAAGTCATGCGTGATTCAAATGATAATGCCATTGTCGTGTGCAACATGGAAAATATCGATCCAGTCGGTATTCATACAGGAGACTCTATCGTTGTCGCCCCGAGTCAGACGCTGTCAGACCGGGAATACCATATGCTGAGAGATGTATCACTGAAGATTATTAGAGCGCTCCAAATTGAAGGAGGATGTAACGTCCAGCTTGCTCTTGACCCGCATTCATTCAACTATTACATCATTGAAGTCAATCCGCGCGTATCACGGTCATCTGCCCTTGCTTCAAAGGCAACCGGTTATCCGATTGCGAAGCTGGCTGCTAAAATTGCGGTGGGACTGACTCTTGACGAAATGCTTAATCCGGTAACAGGTACAAGCTATGCTGCTTTTGAACCTGCACTTGACTATGTCGTCTCAAAAATTCCACGTTTCCCGTTTGATAAATTCGAGAAAGGAGAGCGTGTCCTTGGAACTCAAATGAAAGCAACTGGAGAAGTGATGGCTATCGGTCGAACATACGAAGAATCGCTGCTGAAAGCGATTCGCTCACTGGAATATGGTGTCCATCATTTAGGATTACCAAATGGTGAAGCATTTGAACTTGAGTTTATTGAAGAACGAATTAAATCACAGGATGATGAGCGGCTGTTCTTCATCGGTGAAGCATTGAGACGTGGCGTTACGCCGCAGCAGATTCATGATTTAACGAAGATTGACTTGTTCTTCCTCAACAAAATGCAGCATATCATCGATATTGAGCACGACTTAAAAGAGCATCCGGGTGATATCGACCGATTAATCTGGGCTAAAAAATACGGCTTCAGTGACCGAGTTATTGCGCATAGATGGCAGATGAAAGAAAGAGACATTTACGACCTGCGTCATCAGCATCAGATTCTACCGGTTTATAAGATGGTTGATACATGTGCGTCAGAATTTGAATCCTCTACGCCTTATTTCTATGGTACTTATGAAACAGAAAATGAATCTATCGTTTCTGATAAAAAGAAAATCATTGTACTTGGTTCCGGTCCGATCCGTATCGGCCAAGGTGTTGAGTTTGACTATGCGACAGTCCATGCTGTATGGGCCATTCGTGAGATGGGTTATGAAGCAATCATTATTAACAATAACCCGGAGACCGTTTCGACAGACTTCTCAATCTCAGACAAGTTATACTTTGAACCACTGACAGAAGAAGATGTGATGAACATCATCAATCTTGAACAGCCGGAAGGAGTGGTTGTTCAGTTCGGTGGACAGACAGCGATTAATTTAGCTGAAAAATTAACTAAATATGGTGTCAAAGTCCTTGGAACATCACTTGAAAATCTGGATAAAGCTGAAGACCGGAAAGAATTTGAAGCATTGATGCAGCAGATTGACATTCCGCAGCCATTAGGTAAAACAGCAACGTCTGTAGAAGAAGCGGTTTCTAATGCTGATTATATCGGTTATCCTGTTCTAGTCAGACCGTCATATGTACTCGGTGGCCGTGCGATGGAGATCGTATACGATGAGCAGGAACTGATCAATTACATGACGCAGGCAGTGAAAGCAAGTCCTGAACATCCTGTATTGATTGACAGATATTTGACGGGTAAAGAAATTGAAGTTGATGCGATCTGTGACGGTGAAACAGTCGTCATCCCAGGCATTATGGAACATATTGAACGGGCGGGTGTCCATTCCGGTGACTCTATTGCGGTCTATCCTCCTCAAAGTCTGACAGAAGAACAGATTGCAACGCTTGCTGACTATACGACACGTCTTGCACATGGACTTGAAATCATCGGTCTGTTGAACATCCAGTTCGTCATTGCCGATAATGAAGTCTACGTACTTGAAGTCAATCCGCGGTCAAGTCGGACGGTCCCGTTCTTGAGCAAGATTACAGAAGTACCGATGGCGAATCTTGCCATGAAAGCTATTCTGGGTGAGAAGCTGACTGCAAAAGGCTATGATGAAGGATTAGTCCCATTTAAAGAAGGTGTTTACGTCAAAGCACCGGTCTTCAGTTTCAGTAAGCTGAAAAATGTTGATATTACATTAGGGCCTGAAATGAAATCAACGGGTGAAGTGATGGGGAAAGACACGACACTCGAAAAAGCATTGTATAAAGGATTAGTAGCGAGCGGGCTGCAGGTTAAAGATCACGGCACAGCGCTGATAACCGTCGCCGATAAAGATAAACAAGAAGCTCTTGAACTTGCTAAACGCCTGCATAATGTAGGTTATAGAATGATGGCTACCACTGGCACTGCTGCTCTGCTGCAGGAAAATAATATTCCAGTCGTCGAAGTCAGCAAAATCGGCAGTGAAATGAATCTGCTTGATGTCATTAAGGATGGGCATGTTCAGATTGTAATCAACACGATGACAAAAGGTAAGCAGTTCGAACGTGATGGATTCCAGATCAGACGTGAATCCGTCGATAACGGCGTTCCTTGTTTGACATCACTTGATACAGCAAGAGCATTGATCGACGTGATTGAGAGCATGACATTTAGTATGAATCAAATGTAGGAGGAATCACCATGCAGGAACAAATGACAGTCGTCAGTCAACAGTCTATAGCAAGAAATATATTCGAGCTGGTACTTCAAGGGCCGTTGACTAAAACAATGACAATGCCGGGGCAGTTTGTCCATATCCGTATCGGCCATTCTAATGAATTTATGTTAAGACGTCCGATATCTATTTGCAATGTCAATCGTGAAGAGGAAACATTGACCTGCCTGTACCGGGCTGAAGGGAAAGGGACGAAGACACTTTCTGAAGCGCGTCCAGGTGATTATGTCGATGTTATTGCACCGTTAGGTAACGGCTTTCCAGTCAGTGCAGCGAAAAAACGTGCATTGTTAATTGGAGGAGGTATCGGCGTCCCTCCACTCTATGAATTATCGAAACAGCTCAATCATAGAGGTATCGAAACAATCCACGTACTCGGTTTTCAATCAGCAGCGGATATGTTCTATATCGAACAGTTCAGTGAACTTGGTCAGACACATGTAGCGACTGTCGATGGTACATTTGGAACGACTGGATTTGTAACTGATGTCATTCAACAGCTGCCGGAAACTTACGACACCTTCTATAGCTGCGGGCCAATAGTTATGATCAAAGCCATTGAAACGGCTCTGCCTGATACACCGGGATATGTCTCGCTTGAAGAGCGGATGGGCTGCGGTATCGGTGCCTGCTATGCATGTGTCTGCCAGGCTGACAATGAGAAAGGATATGTGAAAATCTGTTCGGATGGACCCGTGTTCGAGAAGGGGGCACTCGTATTATGAGCTTAGACGTACAGTTACCAGGACTTCATCTTAAAAATCCTGTCATGCCGGCATCAGGATGTTTTGCGTTCGGTCAGGAATATGCTCAGTTTATGGATCTGAATCAGCTCGGTGCCATAATGATCAAAGCAGCGACTAAAGAACAGCGATTTGGAAATCCGACGCCGCGTGTCGCAGAAACATCCAGCGGCATGCTCAACGCTATCGGTCTGCAGAATCCTGGGGTTGACCACATCATGGCACACGAACTGAAGTGGCTGGAGCAATATGATGTTCCTATCATCGCCAATGTTGCAGGCACAACGGTAGAAGATTATGCAGAAGTTGCCGCTCAAATATCGACTGCTCCCAATGTTCACGCATTAGAACTTAATATTTCCTGTCCTAACGTCAAAGAAGGCGGTATTCAATTCGGCACGGATCCGGATACTGCAGCCCGACTCACAAGTCTGGTGCAGCAAGTTTCACAAGTACCGGTATATGTAAAACTCTCACCGAACGTGACGAATATCGTTGATATGGCAAAAGCAGTCGCACCATACTGTGACGGCTTGACGATGATCAATACGCTCGTTGGACTGCAGGTAGATCAACGAACAGGCCGTCCCATTATTGCGAATATTGTCGGTGGTTTAAGTGGTCCGGCTATCAAACCAGTCGCAATGCGGATGGTGTATGAAGTCAGACAGCATCTGGATATACCAATAATCGCAATGGGCGGTGTAACAAACGTAGGTGATGTTATCGATTATATCTCAGTGGGTGCCGATGCAGTAGCGGTAGGTACAGCGAATTTTCAAAATCCAGTAGTATGCCAGGAAATTATACAAGCACTCCCTGCACAACTTGAATCGTTAGGTGTCAACCATATTCATGAATTGAAAGGGCGTACACTTCGTGCGGTAGGTTTGAAGAAATGACGAAACCCATTATTGCACTTGATTTCAAGCACATGACGGAAGTAACAGATTTCTTAAAGCCATTCGATGAAACATTGTTCGTCAAAGTAGGAATGGAGTTATATTTACAAAATGGTCCTGATTTAATCAAAGAAATTAGAGCAATGGGGCATGATATTTTTCTTGATCTTAAGCTCCATGATATTCCTAACACAGTGAAACAGGCGATGTATGGTCTTGGTCAACTTGATATTCAGATGACCAATGTCCATGCTGCTGGTGGAAGTACAATGATGACTGCAGCGTTGGAAGGACTCCGTGCGTCAGGTAGTAAGGCATCACTGATTGCTGTGACTCAGCTGACAAGTACATCAGAAATCATGATGCAGAAAGAGCAGCTCATTCAGACCACTATTAATCACAGCATATTGAACTATGCAGCGCTTGCGCATGAAGCTGGACTTGATGGTGTGGTGTGCTCAGCGAATGAAAGTAGTTTGATTACAGAGCAGTTAGGAGAATCATTTTTGAAAGTGACACCAGGTATACGGATGGGGACTGATGCAGTCGGAGATCAAGTACGGATTGCCACCCCTGAATTTGCCCGTCAGAATGGTTCTACACATATCGTCGTCGGCCGCTCTATTACTCAAGATACAGCACCTGTAAAGAAATACAAAACAATCAGGAAAGCGTGGGAGTCAATATGTTAAAAGAAGAGATAGCAGGACATTTATTGAATATCGGAGCTGTAGCATTCAGCCCGGATGAGCCTTATACATGGGCTTCCGGAATAAAGAGCCCCATATACTGTGATAATCGATTGACTATGTCTTATCCGGAAGTCCGAAAAGCCGTGGCAGATGGTCTGACAGAACTGATTAAAACCCATTATTCTGAAGTCGAAGTGATAGCTGGAACAGCGACAGCTGGTATTCCCCATGCAGCCTTTGTTTCAGAAAGGATGAATCTTCCGATGAGTTATGTGCGTTCTTCCAGCAAAAAACATGGTAAAGGTAATCAGATTGAAGGTCTTGTAACTGCCGGACAGAAAGTAGTAGTTGTCGAAGATTTAATCTCTACCGGAGGTTCTGCCATCGATGCATGTGATGCATTGAAGGCACATGGTGCTGAAGTGCTCGGTATCGTCGCGATTTTCAGCTACCAGCTGCAAAAAGGTAAGGACAGACTTCAGCAGGCGGGTTATTCATGCTGCACATTGACGGATTTTGACACTTTAGTTCAAGTGGCAGCAGAAAAGAATATATTGAACGACGAAGATATTCATATAGTGACAGACTTCAGAAATAATCTCTAATCATAAGCGCCCATTTATTGTATACTACAATAAATGGGTTAAATGTTTGAGGTGATAGGATGGGCAACAGATGGGATCATATTAATTCTTTTATTAAAAATAGAAATGAAATATCTACTGTAAAAAGACAGATTCAACCTAAAAGTGATGGACGCATTACTCTTCACGCACAAGTAGTCAAACCGGTAAAACAATTTGATTATAAGATAGAAACTTTTATTAACTATGTATTCTATACGATTTCTAAACCAGACATCATTGTCAGTGATGAACGAAGCAGCCGTTATTTTATATTTGCTGCATTGAACTTCTTCATTTACAGCATTATATTGTTCTTTGTGGGAAGTACGCTGCATTCGCAGTTCAACTGGGAAAACGGACTGAGAAATTTATTGGTCCGAGGGATGTTTACAGTTGTCGTCATTTTATTTACTTTTTTTATTCAATTGCTGTCGATTAACCGGATGAATACGATTTACAAAGTTTTTGTAGATATGGTCAGTTATCTCACAATAGTCAGCTTTGTGGGGATCGTGCAGATTCTATTGAATATATTCAGCGCACCCTATGTCAATGAACTGGATATTGTTTCTTTTCTGATCATCATCAGTATACCCATCAGATTGTTTATGACTTATAACGAAGATCTTAAATTTGCGATTGATGTCTTTAAATTAAATTTGATATTTATCGTACTGATTGTGATTTACATGGCTGTGTCACAATATATTCCGTGGAACCACTTTTTAGAAGCCATCAGTTCATTGAATATCAAAGAATAAGGAGCTGTGGAAATCATCCACAGCTCCTTATTTATATTTAATTGAAAAACTCTGCATTGATTTTTTCGGCTGTCTCTTCCATATTGTCAGCGACAAGTGAAACATAGAGTTTAATTTTTGGTTCTGTACCAGAAGGTCGAAGGGCAATCCAGCCATCTTTGAAATAAAACTTCAATACATCTGCTTTAGGGAGATTGATAGGAGATTCCCCGTTTTTATCTTTACGAACTTGAGACAGATAATCTTCAACAGCAATGATTTCTAATCCAGCTAGTTCTGTCGGTGTATCACGACGCGCACGATCCATAATACCTTCAATTTTTTGCTTGCCGCTCTGACCTTCAAATGTATGGGCAAATAGTTTTTCTTGATAGCGGCCATACGTATCGTATATGTCGTTCATTTTATCGACGATCGTCTGACCTTGATTTTTCAGTTCACTTGCAAGTTTAATGATGAGAGGGACAATTTGAACAGCATCTTTGTCTCTGACAAACGGACTTGCCATGTAACCATAACTTTCTTCATAGCCGAATATATAATGATAATCATTGTTTTCTTCAAACTCAGCAATTTTTTCAGCGATAAATTTAAAACCGGTCAACACATCAAACATTTTAACGTTATTTTTTTCAGCAATCACTTTGCCGAGTTCACTCGTTACAATGGATTTAACAGCTGCACGGTTGTCAATGCCTGCTGTCTGTTCGATACGATAGAGAAGCAGCAGACTACCGAGCTGATTGCCGTTAAAGTAATGGAAATCTTGACCTACTTTTGCAACAACGCCCATTCTGTCAGCATCTGGGTCTGTAGCAATCAACAAATCAGCATCTTCACTTTTAGCAAGTTCGACTGCCATATCAAATGCGGCATGATCTTCAGGATTAGCTGAAGCCACACTAGAAAAATCTGGATCAGGTTCACATTGTGCATCAACGAGCTTGAAGTTATTGAAATTCAATGCCTCAAGAAGTTCTGGGATGATTGGGACACTAGTACCGTGCAGACTTGAGAAGACTACTTTAAGGTCTGATGATGGAATATCTTGAATCAGATCGATGACCTGCTGTTTGTAGCTTTCGATGATGTCAGCATGTGCTTCTTGTACCCATCCATCTGCTTTTAATTGATCTAACGGCTTAACAGCGATATTCAACTCATCTTCAATGTTATCAATATAGCTGCTGACTTTTTGAGAGCCTTCAAGAGCCATCTGGCCGCCGTCAGAGCCATAGATTTTAATCCCGTTATATTCAGGAGGATTGTGGCTCGCCGTAATCATTACGCCGGCATCCGCTTGTAGATAACGGACTGAATAGGACAGTTCTGGTGTTGTGTGATAGCGGTCATAAATATAAGTGGTAATACCATTTGAAGCCAGCACTACAGCAATTTCATCACAGAACTCCTTGGAAAAATGACGTGTATCATACGCAATCACTGCTTTGGCCTGTTCAGTCACTTCATTTAAATACTGTGCTAGACCCAATGCTACTTTTTGAACAGTGAATCGATTCAGACGATTAGGTCCCAGTCCGATTTTCCCTCTTATTCCAGCTGTACCAAATGCTAAAGTGGAACCGAAACTTTCTTCTTTTTGTTCTTCTGTTAACTGATCATATTGTTCCTGCGAAATTAAGCTTTCATGTAATTTCGCTTCCCATTGTTCTCTTGTTGGCATTTAAAGCATCTCCTTAATTAATATGATGTCCGTTTAGTTAATACAGTCGTCTCAAAGGGTTTGAGTATGTATTGACCAGAAGCCCGGCCTGATGAACGCGTTGTACTTAATACTATTTCAAATACCCCTAACCGGGGGATTTCAACCGTCTGTAATTCTGCTGTCGGGTTAAGAAGCAGTATGAATTCAACTTCTGTATCAAACAACAATGCACCAAAAACAGGAGCCGGGCAGTCAAACCCCATGATTCTTGAGGTGATATCCTGATAATCGGTCAGTCGGAACACTTCGTAAGTTCGTTTCAATGCAACTGCTTTCTTAAACAATTCAATTTCACTGTTATACATTTGTCTTTTGTTCCAGTTCAACCGGTTGATATAGTCTCCAAGATTATACGTGTTTCCATGGCCGTATTTTGTTCTGAAAAATTCTTGACCCGCATGAATAAACGGGACACCTTGACTTAATATAGTGAATATCGTGGCCATCTGATGAATGAGCAGCATCTCATCACTTGACTGTTTGGATGAATAAAATATCCGATCGAACAGTGTATGATTATCATGAACTTCACAATAGTTGATGGTCTGTCTGACATGCATATCATAATACTGTCCCGTGAATAGATTGAACATCCGGTCATGATATTTACCGTAACCATTCATATAACCAGTATCTGATATATCAAAGTTATTGCCCTTTAATGTATCTCTGAAGAAATCGTTGAAAAAATGAATATGTGGAACAAGATGTCCATTGGAAGGCACTGTTTTATGGCTGTTTGGAAGAGCAGTTTGTAAGTTCCATCCTTCACCGAGCAATAAAATATTAGGATTACGCTCGTACAGTGCCGCGTCTATCATTTTCATCGTTGCAATATCAATAGCACCCATCAGATCAAATCTGAAGCCATCTACTTTGAAATAATCTGCGTAGTAGAGCAAAGAATCGACAATGAATTTTCTGGCCATCAGACGTTCAGTAGCAAAGTCATTTCCGACGCCCGTGCCGTTACTGAGCGACAAGTCATCAAAATATCTGAAGAAGTATCCTGGAACCAGCTTTTCGAATGATGACGTCTGTCTGTCAAAGACATGATTGAATACAACATCGAGAATAATTCCGATGCCACGTTCGTGATAAGTCATGATCAGTTCTTTTAACTCCAGCAGTCTGACTTCAGGATGGTCAGGGCGTTCCGAGAAGCTGCCGTCCGGTGTCTGAAAATACATCGGATCATATCCCCAGTTATAACTCTCATGAAATTTAATATCATCGACTTTGGCAAAATCGTTGATAGGTAACAACTCGACATGAGTGATACCTAGTGATGCAATATAATCAATACCGGTCGTACAGCCGGAAGGAGTAGAAGTACCCGGCTGAATCATGCCGCTGAATTTACCTTGATGCTGCTTAGCGATTCCGCTGTTTTGATGCATTGAGAAATCACGTACGTGAACTTCGTAAATAATGCTTTCTTCAGGCTTCACAGGTGGGACTTGATGAGAGCTGAAACCCGCAGGTTCAATGGCTGGATCGATTACCACTCCTTTAGCGGCATTTAACGTCAGTCCTTTTGTATAGGGGTCGATGATTAAATGATAGTCATGATTCGTCTCGACACCGAGAAGATAAGGTTTCAAGTAATGGTCACCTGGGATGGTGACTGTCCAGTTGCCATCTTCATAATGCATAGTATGTACCACGTCGTCCATGACTACTTCTGCCATACTCGCTACTGGTGACCATAGAGTAAACTGAGTGCTGTCAGGATGGTAAATAGAACCATATTCAGTACCCTGCTGTTGAAACTTCTCGTCAAATGCTGTCGTTCTGACGACGCTGCCCGTATGTACAGGGTACGTTTCATTATTAAACTCTATGAACCAGCGATGATGCAGTTCGATAGAGACGTCTGTTTTGAACGTATAATAATTATCATGCTGACAGCTGTAGAAAAGAGGAATGGTCGCATGGTCACAGCGGATGACAGCATGCTTGAAATAGTGAGCAGGATTTTCTAGTGAATGATAAGACAGATTAATCTCATGGAAACTGTCTATATAGCCTACATAAGTCATATGCTTCCTCCTCATTGAACTAACTCTATTATAAACGCAACAAACACTGCAATACTATTAGTATGAAGAAAAATTGCGAAATAATTTGAAGATTTCATCTATTTATTGTTATACTTCATTGTAAATTACAAGTACAATATATATAAAGTAGGTTTTGAAATGTGTTTTCATCAATAATATTATAGGGTATCTATACATATAACAGATATGACAGCGCGATGAAAGGAATGATTTTATGCAGGAAATATCTGATTTAGATCGGTATTTATATCACCAAGGTACACATTATGAAAGTTACCAATTTCTAGGTGCTCACTATAACCCTGAGAGTCAGCAGACCACTTTCACTGTATGGGCGCCTCACGCACATTCAGCTGCCGTAGCCATGGATTGTAACAATTGGACAGGTACTGGATATGAGTTGACTAAAGTGTCAGATGAAGGGCTCTGGACAGGCACGTACGATGTTTTGCCTCAAACGACTTATAAATATGCTATGGAAACCGATGAAGGAATGATACTGAAAGCTGATCCATATGCCAGATTTGCTGAAGTGAGACCTAGGACTGCCTCGATTGTTACGGCACCATCCGATTATGAATGGAACGATGCTGAGTGGCTGAAGAATAAGCCATCGGTCAACAACTATGAGAGTCCTATCAATATTTACGAAGTACATCTTGGTACGTGGAAGAAACATAAAGTCGAACGGACAGACGATATGACTATCGACAGCTATACAGATGCCACTTATTTAAGTTATAGGGAAATGGCAGCAGAACTTGTGCCTTACGTCAAAGAAATGGGTTATACTCACGTCGAATTTCTGCCGCTGACTGAACATCCTTTTGATTTATCATGGGGATACCAAGTAACAGGATATTATGCCCCGACCTCGAGATTCGGCTCACCAGATGATTTCAAATATTTAGTTGATTGTTGTCATCAGGCTGGAATAGGAGTCATCATGGACTGGGTTCCAGCACATTTCTGTAAAGATGAACATGGCTTAAGACGATTTGATGGTCGTCCACTTTATGAATATGACGACCCTAAACGTGCAGATAAACGCGGGTGGGGGACATTGACATTTGATTTTGGGCGCAATGAAGTCCAAAGTTTTCTTATTTCAAATGCTAACTTCTGGCTAAAGGAGTACCATCTAGATGGATTGAGAGTGGATGCTGTTCATAGTATGACGGACTTGAACTTTGAAAACCATACACCGGAAGAAAAAATTTATAACGATGAAGGAACAAGCGACCATAAAGAAGCTATTGCATTTATCAAAAAACTCAATACAGTCATTTTCGAGGCGCATCCTTATACATTGATGATGGCTGAAGATTCATCGGATATGCCGATGGTAACAGCGCCTGTCAATCAAGGAGGATTAGGATTTAATTTCAAGTGGGACTTAGGCTTCATGCATGATACTCTTGATTATTTCGAACTTGAGCAGGGGGCTAGACCTCATAATCATCAATATTTGACGTTTCCGATGATGTACCGGTATAACGAGAACTTCGTCCTTCCTTTTTCACATGATGAAGTCGTTCACGGCAAATTATCAATGCTGGATAAGATGCCTGGTGACCAGTGGCAGAAGTTTGCTAACTTAAGAGCGTTATACGGCTATACGATGACGTATCCCGGGAAGAAGTTATTGTTTATGGGTAGTGAGCTCGGTCTTTATTCAGAATGGAAAGATAAAGAAGAGATTGACTGGTTTCTGCTCAAATACCCTTATCATCACGGCATGCAGAAGTATGTCAAAGCATTGAATCATTTTTACAGCCTGCATTCAGAACTTTTCGATCTGGATTATAGTCCTGAAGGCTTTGACTGGATAGATGTTGATAATAACGAACAGTCAGTCATCAGCTATGTCCGTACAAATAAAGCCGGGGAACAGCTGATTATAGCGCTCAATTTTTCAGGGCAGGTTTATTATGATTATCCGCTCGGTGTACCGCTTAAAGGGGATTATCAAGAAATATTCAATTCTGATGCCGAAGATTTTGGCGGCTCTGGTCAATTAGTAGATGACAGATTACAAGCGCGTCCAGATGAAATCAATGGTTATCCGTTCAGCGTGAGAACGAAACTGCCACCATTAGGTATGGCTGTCTATAAAAAAATCAATCAAAATAAAAAAACAAAGTAAATTTCTGGAGGAATTAAGATGAGTACAGAAGTAGTTGGAATGCTATTAGCAGGTGGTAAAGGAACACGATTAGGTCAGTTAACTAAAGAAATTGCAAAGCCGGCAGTTCCTTTCGGCGGAAAATATCGTATCATTGATTTTACTCTCAGCAACTTGTCGAATTCAGATATTAGTACAGTAGGTGTTCTTGTGCAATATGCACCGTTAATGCTGAACAGACATATCGGAATGGGGAAACCGTGGGGATTAGATAAGCAGGAAGGCGGTATATCAGTACTTGCACCATTCGCGAACCAGACAGGTGCTTCATGGTTTGAAGGGACTGCAGATGCCATCACGAAAAATATTCATTTCATCGATCAGTATGACCCTGAATACTTATTGATTCTCTCAGGTGACCATATTTATCAGATGGATTATCAGGCGATGCTCGATTTTCATAAGGAGCAGCAGTCAGATGCGACTATTTCAGTCATTGAAGTACCTATTGAGGAAGCATCAAGATTCGGTATTTTAAATACAGAAGAAGATTTAAAGATTTATGAATTTGATGAAAAACCGAAAGTGCCAAAAAATAACCTCGCATCGATGGGAATCTATATCTTTAACTGGAAAGTGCTTCGGGAATATCTGCTTCAAGATGAAAAAGACAGCGCTTCAGAGCATGATTTCGGGAATGACATTATCCCAAAAATGCTGAATGACAATAAACGGCTCTATGCGTATCGCTTCGACGGCTACTGGAAAGATGTCGGAACGATTCAATCCTATTGGGAAGCCAATATGGATTTGCTGGAAGAAGATTTAGCTCAATTGTTAAACAGTAAATCATGGCCGACCTATTCTCATGAATCCAATCTGGCTCCTCAGTTCATCGGGGAAACAGCTGATATTACTAATTCACTCATCTGTCCGGGTTCTTTTATCTTTGGTGAAGTGACGCGTTCAGTCCTGTTCAGTGAAGTCACTGTCGAAGAAGGAGCTAAAGTCACTGAATCTATCATCCATCCAAGAGTAGTCATTGGGAAAAATGCAGTAATCAATAAAGCTATTATCATGGAAGACATGGAAATTCCTGAAGGTGCTGTCATTAATGGATCAACAGAAGATGAACCTATCGTACTAGGTAAAGAAAATATTAATGATTATATTGATGGAGGTAGACAATAATGCGCTCTTTAATGGGATTGATTAACTTAGCAAATGAACATGATTATCTTGAAGAATTAACGTATTTCAGAAACGGGGCGAGTGTTCCATTCGCCGGCAGATACCGTCTCATTGACTTCACTATTTCAAATATGGTCAGCACTGGTGCCAATGAAATCGGTATTTTTACTAATCAGAAATATCGCGCACTCATGGATCATCTGGAAAATGGTGATAACTTCGGATTGGATGACAAAAATTCAAGACTATTTGTACTTCCTCCTGACTGGCATGATCCAACAGATATTTCACGCGGAGATTTAAGACACTTCCATAACAATAGAGATTACTTCAATCGTTCTAATGCAACGGATGTCATCATCGCAGGCTCACAATTCATCGTTAATGCAGACTTTAAAGAGGCATTGGAGCAGCATGTAGACAGCGGAGCAGATGTAACGTTAATTTCTGAACAGAAAGAAACGTTAGAAGAAATGCATCATCCACTGCTGAGAATTAATGATGAAGAAGGAAGAGTTGGATTTTTAAATCATGATTCAGACAACAAGCATATATTTACTGGCACTTATATTATAAAGAAGAGTAAGCTGCTTGAAATTGTTGACTTCTGTATTCAAAATTACAAAGATAATTTCTTTATCCAAGGTATTCAGGAACGTTTAGCTGAGCTTAACGTCAGATACTTTGATATCAATGAAAGAACGATGTATATTAATTCGCTGAAGAGCTTCTATCATAATAATATGTCTATTCTTGACCCGCATATCTATAAGGAAATATTCAAAGAAGGACGTCGCGTCCGTACTAAAACATCAAGTCAACCACCGACGAAATATTTGAATGACTGCGTGGTCAAAAACTCTACGCTTGCCAATGGCTGTGTCATTGAAGGCAATGTAGAAAACAGTATTCTTTATCGCGGTGTCAAAGTAGCGAAAGGTGCAGTCGTCAGAAACTCTATTATTATGACAAATTGCTGCATCGGTGAAGGAACAGTGATCGAAAATGTAATCCTTGATAAAGACGTTACTGTTAATAAAGATCAGCGGTTAATAGGTTCATCGGATAAACCGTACGTCATCGCCAAACGACAAACCATCTAACATGAGGTAAACAATTATGAAAAAAATATTATATGTGGCATCTGAATGTACACCATTTTTTAAATCAGGAGGGCTTGCTGATGTAATCGGCAGCCTTCCGCAGTATTTAAACAACACTAAGAAGTGTGAAGTACGTGTCATCCTGCCGTTATACAAGCAGTTAAAAGAACAATATCGTGAGCAGCTGAAAGAAGTCATGATTTATGATACTGAAGTGGGCTGGCGCAGACAATATACTGGAATATATGAAATGGACTACGAAGGGGTTCATTATTACTTTGTCGATAATGAATATTATTTCAACAGAGAAAGTCTCTATGGCTATATCGATGATGGTGAACGATTCATCTACTTCTCTAATGCCGTCATCGAATTCATTTACCGTGGTGACTTCAAACCGGATGTTCTCCATGGACATGACTGGCAGGCAGCTGCTGCAGTGGCTATCTGTAACATTAAAAAGCCTGTTGAAGGAATCAAAACAGTTTTTACCATCCATAACATTTTATATCAAGGCTGGCTCATGCACAGTGCCTTTGAAGAATTATTCAATCTGGATAGAATTCATTTTGCAGGATTTGAATGGGGCGGCATGCTTAATTTAATGAAAGCAGGAATCTTCCATGCTGATAAAATAACAACAGTGTCACCGACATACGCAGAAGAGATTAAGACGGATTACTACGGTGAAGGTCTGCAGTGGATGTTAAACCTACGGAACCCTGATGTGCTTGGTATTGTCAATGGTATTGATGTGGATGACTATAATCCGATGAAAGATACTCATCTGCCTGTCAACTTCAAGACATCTATTCCGAAGAAACGAGAAAACAAAAAAGCGCTTCAGCAGGAAATGGGATTACCAGTAGATGCTCATATTCCGATGTTTTCAATTATTACGCGGATGGTCGAACAAAAAGGGCTGCATCTTGTCATGGCGATACTAGAAGAATTTGTTCAGCAGAATGTTCAAGTCGTTGTACTCGGCAATGGATTGTATGAATTTGAATCTTTCTTCAATTATCTGGCGAATAAGTATCCTGATAAAGTCCATGTGACGATTGGTTTTGACGAAGGATTCTCACGCAGAATATATGCTGCCAGTGATTTCTTTGTAATGCCTTCATTGTTCGAACCGTGCGGATTATCCCAGTTGATTGCTCTGCAGTACAAAGCTGTACCGATTGTGAGAGAAACAGGGGGCTTAAAAGATACAGTCATTCCGTTTGATATTTACAACGGTGTAGGGACAGGATTGACATTTGCGAATTATAATGCGCATGAATTACTGGATAAATTAAATGAAGCGGTACGTATTTATCAGGATCCTGACCACTATAAAGCGTTGATCAAGAATATTTCAAAAGTCAATAACAGCTGGGCAAAATCAGCTGATCGATACTTGGACATTTATTAAGGAGCGATAAAGATGAGGACATTTACAAAATATGAATTCCATAATCTGCTTGAAGATAAGCTCCGTAAGCTGCGCATGACAACGACGACAGAGGCGAGCTCTACTGATTTGTTCTATGCGATAGCAGCAATCATTAATGATGAAGTTCATCAAACTGGACTTGAAACTGTGAAAAGACATCATCAGAATAAAGAGCGTCAAGTGTCTTATTTGTCGCTTGAGTTTTTGATTGGTCGTCTTATAGAGAGTAATTTAATCAATACCGGCTTTAAAGCGGTATGTGATGAAGTGCTTCAAGATTTAGGAGCAGATCCGCGGCTGGTCTATCATGAAGAAGAAGATGCAGCACTCGGCAATGGTGGTTTAGGTCGACTTGCTGCCTGTTTTCTAGATTCTATTGCAAGCCTCGGTCTACTTGGCAATGGATTTGGAATTAGATATGAATACGGATTGTTTGAGCAGCGAATTGTATCCGGCAATCAAGTGGAACTACCTGATAACTGGTTGAAAGAACCTTACCCGTGGGAAACAAGAAAGTTTGAAGAAACAGTCATTGTCAATTTTGGTGGAACTGCTCAATATACGACAGATGAACAGGGGAATTATCAATTTACTTATGCGGATCAGGAAAAAGTACAGGCTGTTCCTTATGATGTCAGTATCGTCGGCTATCACAATGATGTCGTCAATAACTTAAGACTATGGAAAGCGGAAGCGTTAAACAGTGCTGAGGATGGTCATACGTATAATAATCGCCTGGATTATATGAATAATGTTGAACGTATCTCGGGTGTGCTGTACCCTGATGATGAGAGTGATGATGGTAAACTGCTGCGCTTAAAACAGCAGTATTTCCTTGTGTCAGCTTCTCTTCAGACACTAGTTCAAAAATTCAAAACTATTCATGAACTACCGCTTCAGCAGTTTCATGAAAAGAATATCATTCAAATCAATGACACGCACCCGACACTTGGTATTCCGGAATTGCTGAGGATTCTTATGGATGAAGAAGGTCTAAGCTGGGATGAAGCATGGGAAGTTACCACTCAGACTTTCGCCTATACGAATCATACCATTATGCAGGAGGCCCTTGAAAAATGGTCTTATGATCTTGTGAAGCGATTAAATCCAAGAATTTTGATGATTATTGAAGAGATCAACAGAAGATTTACAGAAGGTCACGATAACCACGAACTGGCTATCATCAGTGACGGTATGGTGCATATGAGTAAACTTGCGATTGTCGGCAGCTTCAGCGTCAATGGTGTTGCGAAACTCCATAGTGATATCATCAAAAAGCACACGTTCCGTCCATTCTATGAACTGACGCCGGAGAAATTCAACAATAAAACGAATGGTATTACGCATCGACGCTGGCTGTTGAATGCAAATCCAGGGTTGAGCCGGATTATCACTGACAAAATAGGTGACGGATGGATTAAACATCCAGAACAGCTTGAGCAGCTTATGGCATTTATTGATGATGATGCATTTTTAAATGAGCTTCATGACGTTAAAGTTAAAAATAAGAAACATCTAAAAGAGGTAATTTATCATAAAACAGGGATAGAAGTCGATGAAAACTCCATCTTTGATGTGCAGATCAAACGACTTCATGAGTACAAGCGTCAATTGTTGAATGTATTCCACATCATTTATTTGTATCACGCCATCAAACAGAACCCATCGGCAGACATACAGAAAAGAACATTTATATTTGGTGCGAAAGCAGCTCCAGGATACAAACGGGCCAAGGAAATCATTCGTTTAATTCATGCCGTAGCTAATGTGATCAATCATGACGAAGATGTTAATGATCGGATAAAAGTCGTCTTCCTTGAAAACTACAATGTTAGTCTTGCAGAAGACATTATTCCGGCAGCTGAAATATCTGAACAGATCTCTACTGCATCTATGGAAGCCTCTGGTACTGGTAATATGAAAATGATGATGAACGGTGCAGTCACACTTGGAACACTGGACGGAGCTAATGTCGAGATAGATGAACTGGTGGGTCGTGATCACACGATTATTTTCGGTCTGTCATCTGATGAAGTCATTGACTATCAAAATAATGGCGGCTACCAGGCAAGAGAAATTTATCAGTCAGATGTGCGGATTAAGAAAGTGATGGATCAGTTGAATGACGATACATATACGGATGGTAAGTCGTTTAATGATCTGTATTATCATCTGCTGAAAGATAATGATCCTTACTTTATTTTAAAAGACTTTGATTCTTACGTGGATGCACAGGAACGCGCAGTCGCGCTGTATCGCGATCAAAGAAGATGGAACCAGATGAGCCTTGTGAACATTGCCAAATCGGGACATTTCTCAAGTGACAGAACCATCAATGATTATAATAGAGATATATGGAAGTTAAAATAATTCAAGTGTAGGTGTGACAAGTGATTGTACCAAAAACAAGGCCTCATGAGATAATCATGAGGCCTTGTTTTAATGGTCTTTGACTCTTAGCGCATCCACTTTATGTTTGTCGGGCGTAGCATAGATGGTGGCTTGATCAGTATAAGTGACAAAACCGGGTTTGGCACCGCTTGGTTTATGAACATGTCTGATCAATGTAAAGTCGACAGGAACTTGCGCGGACTGACTGGCTTTAGAATAATAGCTTGCTATGATAGCTGCCTCTTTAATGGTCTCTTCCGATGGCTCTTTCGTCTGAATGACTACATGGGATCCTGGAATATCTTTAGTATGAAGCCATGTATGGTCTTTTCTCGCGACTTTGTTTGTTAAGTAATCATTTTGAATATTATTTTTCCCGACCAGTATATCCGTACCGTCTGTTGAGCGGTATTTTTCAAGTTGAATCTTCTGTTTCTTAGTTGTTTTGGACTTCTGACGTTTTTTCATGAGTCCTTGTTCCTGCAGTTCTTCGCGTATGCCTTCAATATCTTCGTAAGCAATATAGGCAAGCTGTGCAATCAATGTTTCTAAATAAGCAATTTCCTGCTTAGTCTCTTCAATCTGCTCAAGTGCATGTACTTTTCTCGTCTTCATTTTATTGTACTGCTTATAGTAGTACTGTGCATTTTCAGCAGGGGACTTTCTTGGATTGAGCGGAATAGTGACTGGCTCATTAGTATAGTAGTTCAATGTTTCAAACTCAGTCATACCTTGCTTTAGCTGGTACATGTTCGCTGTGATGAGCTCACCATAAAGTTGTATCTCATCAGTATGTTCTGCTTCTGCCAGTTCATTGACCAATTTCGCGAGTTTTTTCTCATCTTTTTGCAGCAGCTGGGTAATGTGTCTGCTCAAATCAACGCTTCTTGATTTAATGCGTTCACGTTCACCGCGTTCATTGTAATAATCATCCAGCAGGAGCGATAATGTCTCAAATGTTTTTGCAGGCTCACCCATTGTATTCAGTGGCATGAAATAAAAATATTCCTTTGAGTCATGCTGATAATACACCGGTTGAATCTGCTCTGACTGTGACATAAACTGTTTGAAAGCCGCATCTACATCATCATTCAATGACAGCAATTCATCAATAGCGAGTGGGCTGAAGCCTTCCAGCTGATTGAGCAGCTGTTTTCTTAATGGCTGTTCGCCATTCAAAAGCGGCGTTATGTCAGTCAACTCATAAGGATTATGCTTTTTTTGAGTCGGTGGTTCTTCATAAGTGAACCCTGGCATGATTGTTCTTGCCGCATTCGTATTTGGAGTCAAATGCTTCATGCTCTCTAGAATCTTAAATTGACCATCTGTCAGTATGACATTGCTGTGCTTACCCATCAGTTCGATGATCAGTTTTCGTTTGACAGGGTCTCCGATCTCATCGGTATTATCAAAATCCATTGTAATGATTCTGTCGTTCCCCTGCTGTGTGATGTTTTTGATGATAGCCCCGTCTAAATGTTTTCTGAGAACTCTCAGAAACATGGGTGGATCAAATGGGTTGGTATATTTCTTGGCAGTCATATGAAAACGCGCGAAATTAGGGTGCGCTGATATGATTAATTGTTGATTCTTTCTGTCAGCTCTTACCGTCAGAATGATTGTCTGATGGTCGGGCTGTGTGATACGGTTGATTCTGCCGCTCTTTAAATAGTCGAGTTCCACAATCATTTTTCCTGTAAATAATCCATCAAAAGCCATTATTTTTCACCTCATTTATCATTATTATAGTGTATCATGATTTAATTCTCTTCACATTAAAGATGAATAATTTATTGAACCATGTATTTTTGGCATGAGATGTGATAAATTAAGTTATAACGAATTTTTAAGCAGAAAGGTCGTCACAATGGATAATGAAAAAGGATTGCTCATTGTTTTATCCGGTCCTTCAGGTGTAGGAAAGGGTACAGTTCGCAAAGCAATATTTGATGATCCTACTACGGATTTTGAATATTCTATCTCTATGACCACCCGTAAGATGAGGGTTGGGGAAACAGACGGTGTGGATTATTTCTTCAAATCAAGAGAAGCGTTTGAAGCGCTGATTGAACAAGATGAGTTCATTGAATATGCTGAGTATGTTGGTAATTACTATGGGACTCCCGTACAATATGTAAGAGAGACAATGAATGCGGGCAAAGATGTATTTTTAGAAATAGAAGTTGAAGGGGCTAAACAAGTCCGCAGGAAATTTCCTGAGGCATTGTTTATCTTTCTTGCACCGCCATCGCTTGCTCATCTTGAAGAACGTCTGATTGGGCGCGGAACCGAGTCAAAAGATATCATCGCCTATAGAATTTCAGAAGCGAGAAAAGAAGTTGAAATGATGAATCTCTATGATTATGTCGTCGTTAATGATGAAGTGCTGGAAGCCAAACGTAAAATTCAAACGATTGTAGAAGCAGAGCATTTAAAGCGCGAACGTATCGAAGCAAGATTCAGAAAAATGTTATTGGAGGCTAAAAAATAATGTTATATCCACCACTTGATCAAATTAAAGAGAACGTCAATTCTAAATATTTAGTAGTCACGCTGGCTGCGAAACGGGCTCGAGAACTACAGGACAATCCGGATTCTAATTTGTTGGAACGTTATACATCCTACAAACCAGTCGGTAAATCACTTGAAGAAATCGCCAAAGGCAAAATTCATATCATTGAAGAATAATGATATGAAGAACTGATAAATTAAGCGCCATAGTCTCAATAGACTAAGGCGTTTTTATTTGGCTGAAGTCAACCCGTGAATTCTCACGAGTGGCGTCATCAATCTTGTCGTATTATAATAGAATTAGAAAAATGATGTGAAACGTCAATCTGACAAATTCCTTTGTCAGATTTTTTATAGGAGGAAAACATGAAAATACTTCTCTGTGTAACAGGAGGCATCGCTGCTTATAAGGCTATTGATTTAACGAGTAAACTCGTACAGGCGGGGCACGACGTAAAAGTGCTGATGACTGAATCAGCTCAGAAGTTTGTCACGCCACTGCCATTTCAAGCATTGAGTCGCCATGAAGTCCATACTGATTTATTCGATGAAACAAATCCTGAAGTCGTCAAACATATAGACCTTGCAGACTGGGCCGATCTGAATGTAATAGCACCTGCAACAGCTGCTACAATCGGTAAACTTGCAAATGGTATTGCAGACAATATGGTGACAACGACATTGATTGCCTCGACAAAACCTACGCTTATTGCGCCGGCTATGAACAGTAATATGTATGCTAATCCTGCAGTGGTGCGTAATATGCAGCTGCTGCGTGAAATGAATTATCACTTTATCGAACCGAACAGCGGCTTTTTAGCATGCGGCTACGTGGCACAAGGTCGTATGGCGGAACCGCTGGAAATCAAAGAAGCGATAGAAACGTTTATGACGCGCCGCAAATATCATAATGATTATGCGGGACAGCGAATTTTGGTGACAGCAGGGCCGACAATCGAACCCATTGACGCAGTCAGATACATGACTAATCACTCTACCGGTAGAATGGGCTATGCCTTAGCAGAAGCAGCGGTATTACGTGGGGCAGAAGTTACACTTGTCAGTGGTCCAGTTCATCTCTCTCCTCCTAAAGGGGTCAATCTGATCAGTGTGAACAGCGCGGCAGATATGTTTCAGGCAGTGACCGACAGAATGGATGACCAGGATATTATCATCAAAGCAGCAGCAGTTGCTGATTACACGCCGGAGAAATTTATCGAGGGCAAGATGAAGAAACAAGAAGGCGATTTGAATCTGTCTTTCAAACGGACGACTGATATATTGAAATATCTAGGAGAACATAAAACGCATCAATATCTTGTCGGTTTTGCTGCTGAAACTGAGCAGGTGGCCATGTATGCCAAAGATAAACTAGAGAAGAAAAATGCTGATGTGATTATCGCTAACAATGTAGGCGATCGATCCATCGGATTCCAGTCGACTGATAATGAAGTCGAGATGTTCTTTAAAGACGGCACTACAAAAAATATCAAGAAGATGCCTAAGATTGATGTGGCACATGAAATATTAACAGCGATAAAGAAGGGTCAAAATGTACGCTAAAGTTGTAGTTGACGTCAACGCCAAGCGAGTCGACAAACTATTTGATTATGCAGTACCAGAAGAACTTAAGTCGATGATAACGATTGGAATGCGTGTCATTGTACCGTTCGGACCGAGAAAAATTCAAGGCTATATCATTGAACTGCTGGACGGCGATTCAGATCAAACGTTAAAGCCGATCTACAGCATTCAAGATACAACACCTGAACTCAATGAAGAACTGATTGAACTGAGTGAATGGATGCAGAAGACGCATATCGCTAAACGTATCGCACTGCTCGATATTATGCTTCCTAATGCTGTCAAAGGGAAATATCAGAAAATCTATCGTTTAATGGATGATACTATTCCTTCAACTATCACACAGTTGTTTAACAAACAAGGCATCAAAAAAATTTCAGACTGCACAGTAGATGAGTTATTAAAGCTGCAGAGCTATATAGCCTCAGGACAAGTGATTGAAGATATAGATGTCAGCCAGAAGCACCGGATCAAAACGCAGAAAGCTGTGAGACTGTCAAATATCGACATCGATACAGCACTTTTAACGCTCCGGACAGCGAAACAGAAAGCACTTGTTGAATTAGTAGCAGATCATCAGCCGATGACTTTGAGAGACCTAAAAGAAATGGATTATTCTGCAGCTGTCATCAATGGGGTAGTCAGTAAAGGGATATTGGAGAAAATTGACATCGAAGAGACACGAGATCCTTACAAAGACCGTCTGTTCTTCTCAGATGACAAGAAGGTACTGCGAGAAGAGCAGCGGATAGCTTACGAGGCAGTTAAAAAGGCCGTCGATGAAAAACAGAGTGAAGTCTTTCTGATGCACGGCATTACTGGAAGCGGGAAGACTGAAGTTTACCTACAGGCGATATCTGACGTTCTCGAGCAAGGAATGACTGCATTAATGCTCGTACCTGAAATTGCATTGACACCACAGATGGTCGAACGCTTCAAAGCGCGGTTTGGTGATGAGGTGGCAGTGCTTCATTCCGGACTCAGTGCAGGTGAACGGTACGATGAATGGCGGAAAATCAGAAGTGGAGAGGCACGTGTATCAGTCGGAGCCCGCTCCAGTGTGTTTGCGCCGTTTAAAAATCTCGGTCTGATTATTATCGACGAAGAGCATGAAGCGAGCTATAAGCAGGCTGATTATCCTCGTTATCACGCGCGTGACGTAGCCATGTGGCGTGCGGAATACAACCACTGTCCAGTGATTCTCGGCAGCGCAACACCATCACTTGAAAGTTATGCGCGCGCTGAAAAAGGAGTCTATACGCTATTAACTATTAAAGAGCGGGCGAATCAATTTCCTGTGCCGTCCGTTCAGGTGGTCAATATGCGTGACGAACTGTCTGCCGGCAATCGCTCGATGTTCTCAGAAGCATTGACACATGCCATTAAAGATCGTATTCAAAAAGGTGAGCAAATCGTGCTGTTTTTAAACCGGCGTGGTCATGCTCAGTTTATGCTGTGCCGTGACTGCGGTTACGTGCCGCAGTGTCCGAACTGTGATATCAGTTTGACCTATCATAGAGTCACAGATGAGCTTAAATGCCATTACTGCGGCTACAAAGAACCCAAAGTATTAAACTGTCCAAACTGCACTGGTGAGCACATCCGTGAAATGGGCGTCGGAACACAGAAAGTAGAAGAGTTGATCTACAAACATTTTGACGGGGCTCAAGTGATTCGCATGGACAATGATACAACGTCCAAAAAAGGTGCGCATGAACGACTGTTGACTCAGTTTAAAAATGGTGAGGCAAATATTCTGCTCGGTACGCAGATGATTGCCAAAGGGCTTGATTTCCCGAATATCACGCTTGTCGGTGTCCTGAACGCAGATACAATGCTGAATCTGCCGGACTTCAGATCGGCAGAACGAACTTATCAATTACTGACGCAAGTCGCAGGGAGGGCCGGTAGGGCTGAAAAAGAAGGACATGTCATTATTCAGACATACAATCCTGACCACTATGCGATAGAGCATGCTAAAAACAATGATTTTCTCGGTTTCTACAAACAGGAAATGCAGTTCCGAAAAGTGGGTAAGTATCCGCCTTACTTCTATCTCGTCAATCTTGTATTCAGTCAAGAGGATATGAAGAAAGTATTGCTGGAAAGTAGACATATTCATGAAGTACTTCTGCAGCATCTGACACCAGGAAGCTTTGTCCTCGGTCCAGCCCCTTGTGCCATCGGGAGGATTAATAATCAGTACCGCTTCCAGATCATCATCAAATTCAAGTCAGAGCCGGAACTGTTGAAGGCACTTACTTATCTTGATGACCACTATTACGAAAAGTTCGTCAAAGATAAATTTTCACTCAGCATTGATATTAATCCGCAGACAATGATGTAATAGTGATAAAATACACGATATATGATAATGTATGATAAAGAAACAATGAGCTGCTCGCATGCCTGCAAGCAGCTATTATTATTTGCTATTCAGTCTAATTATCATTTATACTATTATGATTGTATATATGAACAAAGATCATAGAACGACATGAAACGAGGAATGAAGATGGCCATCAAACCATTGATTAATGAAAGTAATGCTATACTGCACCGAGAAGTGAAGGACGTCACCCAATTTGACGATTCACTGCGTGAACTGATTCTAGATTTGGAAGATACGATGTTTGATTCAGATGGTGTAGGTATTGCTGCACCTCAGATTGGTGTGGACTTAAAAGTGGCGCTGGTTGACATGGAAGAAGACGGCATTCTGCAGCTGATTAACCCGGTCATTACATACTATTCTGAAGAAACAGAAGTAGATGTAGAAGGCTGTTTAAGTTTACCTGATATATACGGTGAAGTAGCTCGGAGTATTAAAATTGAACTGAAAGGCCATGATCTATCAGGACGAGCAGTAGAGATGACGGCTTTTGATGATGTCGCACGGGCGATTCAACATGAAGTCGATCATCTATATGGTACATTGTTCACTGAAAAGATGACGAGAGCTGTCAGCCTTGAAGAACTGGAGGAGATGTTTAGCGATGACGAAGATCATATTCATGGGAACGCCTGATTTCTCAACACCGATACTAAAAAAATTGGCTGAGTCTTACGACGTCATTGCTGTAGTCACACAACCAGATAAACCTGTGGGACGCAAAAAAGTGATGACGCCGCCGCCGGTCAAAGTTGCTGCCGAAGAACTGAACATTCCAGTCTATCAGCCGATAAAATTAACCAGCTCAGAAGAACTGGACCAAATCATTCAGCTGGCGCCGGACTTAATTGTTACAGCAGCCTATGGGCAATTATTGCCTGAGCGCCTGCTGGAAACACCGAGACTCGGCTGTATCAATGTCCATGCAAGTCTACTGCCTCAATATAGAGGAGGTGCACCGATTCATTACGCGGTCATCAACGGTGAGCAGCAGACAGGTGTCTCTATTATGTATATGGCTAAAAAACTTGATGCAGGTGATGTGATTAGTCAGCGTGCGCTGCCGATACAATTAAATGACACCGTTGGAACAGTTCATGATCGATTATCAGTGCTTGGTGTCGATCTGTTGATGGAAACACTGCCATCTATCATTGCAGGAACCAATGAACGAACTAAGCAGGATGAGACGCGGGTGTCATTTGCCTCTAATATTACTCGTCAAGATGAGTGGGTTGACTTTAATCGTCCTGCTATGGAAGTACACAATCAGATCAGAGGGTTATCGCCATGGCCGGTTGCATATGCTGATTATGAAGGCAAACCGATGAAATTATGGCGGGCTGAACTTGCGGATGGTCATGGAGCGCCGGGTGCCATTATTCATACCGATAAAGAAGGAATCGTTGTAGCGACTAAAGACGGTGCAGTTCGTCTGAAGGAAATACAGCCTTCAGGCAAGAAACGCATGGCAGCTGCAAGCTTTGCAGCAGGTCAGCAGAAAGATATAACGGGGATAACATTTAATGAATGATACTAATGTCAGATTAACCGCACTTAATATACTTGATAAAGTGTTGACTGAAGGCGGCTACAGCAATTTATTGATCAATGAAGCCATTAAGTCTGGTGCTGTCGAATTACAAGACCGGGCGCTGCTGACAGAAATCGTCTACGGAACACTTCAACGTAAATTGACACTTGAATTTTATCTTGAACCTTTTATTAAAACAACGATTAAAGGCTGGATGAGACGCCTGCTGATGATGAGTGTCTATCAGGCGGTATACTTGAATAAAATACCGGATCACGCCATCATCAACGAAGCAGTCGAAATTACAAAACGCCGAGGTTCAACAGCCGGAGCTAATACAGTGAATGCGATACTCCGCAATTTTCAGCGGACACCGCTGAGGGACTTCAATACTATTAAGGACGATTTGAAACGTCTCAGCATCGAAACCAGCACACCGCTCTGGCTCGTCAAACACTGGAAGACCCATTTCGGGCTTGAAGTGACTCGAGCAATTTGTCACAATTTGCTTGAACGGCCCGATACAAGTATTCGCATCAACACCACACGTCTGTCAGTAGACGAAGCCATTTTAAAACTTGAAGCGGATGGTTACCAAGTCAAGCAGTCGGCTATTGTACCTGAGTGTTTATTCATTGAAGGGCCGCCGATCGTACAGACACGACTCTTCAAAGATGGTTTAGTAAGCATACAAGATGCATCGTCCATGCTTGTCGCTCATATTATGGATCCTAAGCCAGGCGATATCATATTAGACACCTGCAGCGCACCAGGCGGGAAGACATGTCATATGGCAGAGCGGCTGAATCAATCCGGCCAGATCGACGCCTTTGATATTCATGACCATAAACTTGAATTGATTGACTTCAATTTACGCAAATTGCGCCTGACCAATGTGACGACTGGGATTCACGATGCAAGGGCACCGTTTGATAAGCAGTATGACAAAGTACTGGTCGATGCACCGTGCAGTGGACTTGGTGTTGCCAAGCGGAAACCGGAAATCAAGTATGACAAAACACAAAAAGACATCGACCAGCTGTGGCCGCTGCAGCTCGAAATACTATCGAATGCTGCACAAAGCGTCAAACCTGGCGGCGTATTGATTTACTCGACATGCACGATTGAGCAGATGGAAAATGAAAATGTCGTCTATTCATTTATTAAACAGAACAAAGACTTTGAAATTGAACCGATTGAAATCGGTGATGAAACCCATAAAACGCTACAGATTCTGCCGCATGACTTCAATGCAGACGGTTTCTTTATTGCGAAGTTAAGAAAAAAGGATGTGTCATAATGGCATTATTAGAAAAGAAGAAAAATCAATTCATGCCCAATTTTGAAAAACCGTCAATCTATTCATTGCAGTTGAATGAACTGAAAGACTGGCTGGCCGATCATGAGCACCAAGGATTCCGCGCGAAACAGATTTTTGACTGGCTGTATATCAAACGCATTACATCATTTGATGACATGAGCAATTTATCTAAAGAACTTCGTCAGCTGCTGGAAGATAATTTCTCAATCACAACGTTAAAAACAGTCGTCAAACAGGAAAGTAAAGACGGAACCATTAAATTTCTTTATGAACTGCAGGATGGTTATACGATTGAGACTGTATTGATGCGCCATGACTATGGTAATTCCGTATGTGTCACGACTCAAGTAGGCTGCCGAATCGGCTGTACATTCTGTGCCAGTACACTAGGCGGACTCAAAAGGAATCTGGAAGCCGGCGAAATCGTCGCGCAAGTATTAAACGTTCAACAGGCACTGGATTTAACGGGTGAACGTGTCAGTCATGTCGTCATCATGGGGATCGGTGAACCGTTTGAAAATTACGATGAGATGATGGATTTCCTGAAGATCATCAATCATAATGACGGCCTGAATATCGGGGCACGACATATTACTGTATCAACTTCTGGTATCATTCCTAGAATCTATGATTTTGCTGATGAGGAGCTTCAGATCAACTTTGCCCTCAGCCTGCATGGACCTAACAACGACATCCGTTCACGCTTGATGCCGATTAACCGTGCATATGATCTTGATAAACTGATGGAAGCAATTGAATACTACACGGCTAAAACAGGACGTCGGATTACTTTTGAATATGGGTTATTCGGTGGCGTTAACGATCAAGTGCCTCATGCGAGAGAGCTTGCTCAGTTAATTAAGCATCTCAACTGTCATGTCAATTTGATTCCAGTGAACCACGTACCAGAACGTGATTATGTTCGTACACCAAAAGAAGATATCTTTAAGTTCGAAAAAGAATTAAAAAGAAATGGGATTAATGCTACAATTAGACGTGAACATGGTTCTGATATCGACGCTGCCTGTGGACAGCTAAGAGCCAAAGAAAGACAGGAAGAAACGAGGTAGCAGCTGATGGATGCACATTTTTTTACAGATATAGGTGGGACGCGTACACGCAATGAAGATGCGGGTGGTGTCTTTAGAAACCATACCGGTCAAGTCCTATTACTGATTTGTGACGGAATGGGCGGACATAATGCAGGGGATGTAGCCAGCAGCTTTGTTGCCACACGGATTAAGGAACGTTTTGAGGAAGAAAACTATATTGAATATCAGCAGGCCGAAAGCTGGTTGAAGTCCAATATTTCAGATATTAACCGCCAGCTATATAGTCTCGCTCATCAACATGATGTCAATCATGGCATGGGGACCACATTGGTGGCCGCCATGATATTTGAAGGAAAAGTGGTCATTGCCAATGTTGGTGATTCAAGAGCTTATTTCATCAATGAGCGTGAGTTCAGACAATTGACTCATGACCACAGCTTCGTCAATCATTTGGTCATGGCAGGTGAACTGACAAAAGAAGAGGCGGCACGCCATCCTCAGCGCAATATCATTACGAAAGTACTTGGGACAGACAAACGGGTACATCCAGATATATTTTTCTACGAAACGAAGCATTACGATACGATCATGCTGTCGTCAGATGGTTTGACCGATTATGTACCTGAACAGCACATTCATGAAGTCTTCAATGAAGAAGGTCATCTTGAGCAAATCGGGGCAGCATTGATTGACTTGGCACTGAAAAGTAATGTGCAGGACAATGTATCATTCGTCCTCTGTCACTTAGGGGGTGCCCGCTAATGCTTGGGACCATCATCAGTGAACGCTATAGACTGATCCGCTATATCGGCGGCGGTGGAATGAGCAATGTTTATCTTGCTGAGGATATTATTCTCAACAGAAAAGCAGCGGTAAAAATTATCAATATTCCTCCGAATGACAAAGAGCGGGTCGTACAGAGGTTTGAGCGCGAAGTTCAGAATGCAACAACATTATCTCATCCCAACATCGTTAAAGTGATTGATGTTGACGAAGATGATCATCATTACTATTTAATTATGGAGTATATAGAAGGGCCGACATTATCGGAATATATTCGTGAACACGGGCCGTTGTCTGTTGATGAAGCAATTCTCTTCACAAAGCAGATTCTCCGTGGAATCGGAGATGCCCATCACCATATGATCATTCATAGAGATATCAAGCCTCAAAATATATTGCTGACCGACAACAAGGAAGTTAAGATCACTGATTTCGGAATTGCCCGCGCTTTGAGTGAAACGGCGATGACACAGACGAATCATGTGATGGGATCTGTCCACTACCTGCCGCCTGAGCAGGCGAAAGGAAAAGCAGCAGACGAATCTGCGGATATTTATTCTATCGGTATTGTCTTGTTTGAGATGTTGACTGGTCATCCACCGTTTGAAGGTGATTCGCCAGTGAGTATTGCTATTAAGCATATCCAGGACCCCCTTCCTGAAATTTCATCTGTCCGGACAGATGTCCCTCAAAGTCTTGAAAATGTTGTCATCAAGGCAACGATGAAAGATAAGTACAGCAGGTACCGGTCGACTGAAAATATGTATGAAGATCTGTCTACTGTACTTGATACAGCGAGAGAGAAGGAAGAGCCTTTTAAAATCATGGATGATAAGACGATGATGATTCCCGTCATCGATGAACAGACGAAGACGGTCAGCCCTGTGACAGCAACTGTTGTTGATAGTGATACAGAACATGAACAGCAGCCGGCAAAAAATAAGCTTCTGCTCTTACTAGTTCCGTTATTATTCATGTTGCTGCTGCTTGGTGGAATTATCTGGTATATGTTTTTGCCGAAATACAGTGATGTCCCTGACTTTGACAATAAGAGCCTGGCTGAAGCGGTTGCATTGCTCGAACAGGAGAATTTAAGAAAAGGGACCGTGAGTTATGAGTATTCCGCTGATTATGATGATGGTCAAATCATCAGTGCTTCTCCAAAATCAGGCACTAAACTTAAGGAGATGACAAAAGTCAATCTGCTCGTTTCAAAAGGTCTTAAGAAATATACTGTCAAAAATTATAAAGGCAAAAAAATTGACGGAGTTAGAACAACACTTGAAAAAGCAGGGTTTAAAAAAGTAACAGTCAAAGAAGTGTATAATGCGGAACAAGAAGATATTATCTTGTCACAGAGCTTAAATCCAGGTCGCCAGGTTATACCTAGTCAGTCAACTATTACATTCAAGGTTTCTAAAGGTCCTCAGCAGATCTATGTAGATGATTATACGGGTCAATCGATGGACTTGGCACGATCAGAACTGGAAGCGCTAGGCTTTGTCGTAAATGTCATTGCTGAAAATTACAGCGATGATGTGAAAAAAGGCAGTATTATCTCACAAAATGCTAAAAATATGAAATTTGCGTTTGGTTCTACGATTAATTTCGAAGTTTCAAAAGGGAAAGAGCCGACTGAAGATAAGCCGACAACTGAAGCGCCTAGGACTGAAGAACCCGAAACAGAGGAACCAACGACAGAGAAACCAACGACTGAAGAACCCAATCAACCGGATAAAAAGTACACAGAGTCAGTGACCATTCCATATAAAAAAAGTGAGAACACTTCCACTGAAGAAGGTCAGCCTGAAGAAACGCCTAAACAGATTGTAGAAATCTATATCAATGATAAAAACAATAGTCAGGATGAAGTATTTGAATCATTCGAAATGGATAAGGAAACCACTAAAAAAATAATGATGACTATCGAGCCTGATCAACAGGCAACTTACATCATCAAAATTGATGGTGAAATTTTTCAAAAAGAAGTGATTGATTACGACGAAATATAGCACCAGTCATTGGACTGGTGCTTTTATGTTATCTATCAAATATAGTCCGCAACTATGTTATGATTTTAGCGGGAAGAGAGGTCAATTATGAATTATAAATCAACCATTATCATTATCGCTTTAATTTTGATTATGTTTATGTCTGCTATTGAGACATCTATTATTTCTCTGGCGCTGCCAACAATCAAAGAAGATTTAAATGTCACAAGTTCAATATCTCTCGTTTTTGCAGTGTATTTCATTGCGATTGTCATTGCTAATCCAATTGTCGGGGAGTTATTATCTAGATTCAAAATCATTTATTTAACAATTGCTGGATTGCTGTTATTCACAGCAGGAAGTCTATTTTCAGGGTTAAGTGAGACATTCACTTTTCTTGTGGCATCCCGTTTCATTCAAGGGCTCGGGTCGGGTATTTTGATGGCGCTCAGCCAAATTGTTCCGAAGCTTGCATTTCCTATTCCATTCCGTTACAAAGTGATGGGAATGGTCGGTAGTGTCTGGGGTGTCGCTAGTCTGCTCGGTCCGCTGCTCGGTGGTGCCATTCTAGAAATTGCTACTTGGCACTGGTTGTTCTTTGTCAATATTCCGATTGCCATTATCGCAGGCATTCTCGTTCTTATGACGTTCCATTTCGAAGATGAGGTGCTCATCAATCAGCGCCTGGATTACAAAGGAATGACGATGTTTTACCTATTGATTGCTGCGATCTTGACTGCAGTCATGAACAAATCTCATATGATGATTAATATTCTTGCAGTAGTGATTGCAGTCGCTGCGGGTTATGTACTGTTAAAAATCGAGAAAAAAGAGCCGCTGCCTTTCATTCCGGTGAATGAATTCAACCGGCATACCGTCATTGTCTTTATCACTGAATTTCTATTTGGAATCATATTGATGGGTTATAACTTATATATGCCGCTGTACTTGCAGGAGCAGGTCGGACTGTCACCGCTGCAGAGTGGTCTGACGATTTTCCCGTTGTCGCTTGCCTGGATTTCCATTAACTTTTCTCTTGCAAGATTTGAGGCAGGTCGAACGAAGAAAACATTGTACTTAACCGCCTTCACAAGTTTGATTCTCTGCAGCGTGATTTTATTGTTCGGCAGCGAGGCACCGTTACTTGTTGCAGTGAGCCTTCTGCTTGCGGGTGCAAGTTTCGGTACGGTCTATACTAAAAATAGTGTGACTGTACAGGAAGAATCCTCCCCTGAGCACATGAAGCGGATGATGTCGTTATATACGCTGACAAAGAGTTTTGGTAACTCAATTGGTTCAACCGTGATGGGTTATATTTATGCACTTCCACTAATGATAGGCGGGACGATCCATAATGTGATGCTGACAGCTGTCATCATTAGTATGATACTGATCATCATTTGGTCATCTTTATATTCAGCCCGGGAACCTGTTGTCCAGGAAAGCTAGCAGCGTGAAGGTAATTTGTTAAATTAATAGTCTATTCATATGATAAACAGGGTACAATGTTTTATAATCATCGTGATAAACGTCATTAGAAGGAGGACAATCATGGATAATTACTTGGCGATTTTTCTGGAGGTCAAACAACGTCTGGAAACACTAGGTTATAGAGACGATGAAGTGAGCAGCAACTATGAAGAGATTTTTCGTAAGTTGTCACCGAACAGTCTTACTTTCCAGCAGTTGATGGTTGAATATTTAGGAGAATTCAATGTCAAATCAATGGATTATATTGATCAGCATGACTGGACAAATGGCATACGTGTCAGAAGACATCATGATGCATTGATTGTGACTGATGTTGAAAACGCGCTTCAGTTTGTTGTAGGAGATGAGATTACGGCACTGTCAGGAGACACTATCGCTGAACTAGCAGAGCGTTACAAGAAACTGCTATTTAATGAACCTCCTGAAAGACAGGACTGGCATCCTATTTTAAGAAAACAGAATCGTGCACAAGTCAAGCGTGGCAATCAGTCCTATGAGTTTGATCTTCATGTCTATGAAGATGATATAAGAATATCAGAAACGGAGCATCGTGGGTTTTCTGAAGTCATTATCTATGAAATCAAAGCATTGCATCAATATTTGCATCATGACATCGGGCCGGTCCTCATTGATTTAAGACAGTCGTACGGTGTTGTCCCTGAAAATCAGATTATCTGGATGGTCGAGCAGTTGGCGTCAAAACAATTTGTGCTGCTCATCGATTCATTCACTAAAGGCAGTGCGGAGCGGCTCGCATCCTATTTTGAGGGTCAAGGAAGACTAGTGGGACGAGAAACATACGGTCAGGCCGGGCGGCTTGAGAAAATAGCGCTCGGGGATCATTTTTTTATTTACTCTACAGATAAAGATAGAACAGTTCTTCCGGATGTTATGGTAGAATTAAATGAGTCTTCATATTTGCATGATGATATCAGAGAGGCGGGTATACAAGAGTTATTGGCCCGGCTTAATATTCAGCAGTAGTATAAAGATGAAGAACATTAGTATAAGTACATAGGAGGAATTCTGATGAGCAAGCCCATTCCAAAGGATAAGGGAATAGACAAAACATTAACTGTCATGAAAGAAGGATATGAATACGTTTCTAACCGTACTAAAAAATTCAATTCTGATATCTTCGAGACACGTGTCCTTGGCGGCACACGCGCTATGGTTATCAGCGGCAAAGAAGCAGCAGAGTTATTTTATGACAATGATAAGATTGAACGTAAAAATACATTGCCGCCACGTGTTGTAAAAACACTGTTTGGTAAAGGTGCGATTCATACAACAACGGATAAAGTTCACATTGACAGAAAATCATTATTCATGTCTTTAATGACTGAAAACAATCTTGAATATTTGAGAAAATTAACGCGTAATTTCTGGTATCAAAACACAGAACGCATGCAGCTGATGGGCAAAGTGAATGTCTACAAAGAATCTATTATTCTGTTGACTAAAGTCGGCTTCCGCTGGGCAGGGGTGACTGACAAACCTGAAAAAATTGAGCAGCATGCAATGGATATGGACAAAATGATCGATTCATTTGGTTCTATCGGTACTGCTTATAAAGGTTACCGTGAAGCGAAGAAAGCACGTGCGCGTGTAGAAGATTTCCTTGAAAAGCAAATTATCGATACACGTAAAGGTAAGCTTCATCCTGAAGAAGGAACGGCACTTCATTCATTCAGTCACTGGAAAGACTTCCAGGGGAACCATATGGATTCAAGAATTGCAGCCGTTGATTTGATGAATGTTATTCGTCCGTTAGTAGCGATCAACCGTTTTATTGCTTATGGTGTTCTTGCACTCCATGAGTTTCCAGGTGAACGCGAAAGAGTCGCAGCAAACGAAAATAACTATGCTTACAAATTCACTCAGGAATTGAGAAGATACTTCCCATTTGTTCCTTTCCTTCCTGCAAAAGCTAAAGTAGATATCGATTTCCAAGGCCATATCATTCCGAAAGATACAATGATTGTACTAGATATCTTCGGTACATTGCACCGTGAAGACTTATGGGAAGATCCAGAACGTTTCTATCCAGAACGTTTCGAAAACTGGGATGGTTCACCATTTGACTTAATTCCTCAAGGTGGCGGCGATTACTATACAAATCACCGTTGTGCTGGTGAATGGATGACCATCATCATCATGGAAGAAACAATGAAATACTTTGCAAGTGAAATCACATATGATGTTCCGGCACAGGACTTCACAGTTGACCGAACTAAATTGCCAGGTCGTGTGAAGAGTGGGATGGACATTGAAAATGTACGTTTAAACTTTGACCGTACAGTATAACAAAAAAAGATTCTGTCATTGACAGAATCTTTTTTTTAATAGGTTATTTCTCCATGCCAGTCATCCATGCCGCCTTCAACATTCGTCACATCATAACCTAATTCATGTAAATAATCGGCTGCTTGTTGAGAACGACCGCCGCGTTTGCAGATGACATAATAAGCTTTATGATTGTCTAGTTCCATCGCATGTTCATCAAGAGAGGATAACGGCATATTGACCGCATCATGAATATGCCCGTTAGTGAATTCGTCAACTTCTCTCACGTCTAGAACAATATCGTCAGTTGCAGATTGCAGTGCATCCTGCAATGCTTCAGTAGTTACAGATTTAATCGTCATTTTAGCACCTCACAGCAATAATTGATTACGTGTTTAGTATAACATGGACGTAGATAACAGGGGTGATATTTTAATCAAATAAGGATTGCTATATTGGATAAGCCGCTGTATGATATACCATTGTAAGCTCAATAATTTAAGAGAAGAAGGTATGGTTATGCCGCGAAATAATAGACAGGTCCAATTAGGATTAATGTTAGTGGCCCTTGGAATTGTCTACGGAGATATCGGAACATCTCCTTTATATGTGATGAAAGCGATTGTTGAAACGAACGGTGGCATGAGAGCAATGACTGAAGATTATATCATCGGCTGTCTGTCCCTGGTCATTTGGACGATTACATTACTCACAACGGTCAAATATGTACTCATTGCGATGCAGGCTGATAACCACGGCGAAGGTGGCATCTTCAGCCTCTATACATTAGTGCGAAAGCGGAGACGCTGGTTGATAGTTCCTGCGATCATCGGAGGCGCTGCATTGCTGGCTGATGGTGTATTGACGCCTGCAGTCACAGTGACAGCTGCTATAGAAGGGATGCAGGAGATTCCTGCCTTGAAAAACAGTCTCGTTACCGACCGAACAAATATCGTCATAATCGTCATTGTGATTATCTCACTCATATTTTTTGCTCAGCGGTTTGGAACCGGCAGCATCGGTAAAATATTCGGTCCTTTTATGCTGATATGGTTTTCTATGATGGGACTGTTCGGTATTATTCAATTATCAACAGATTTGTCTGTGCTGCGAGCGTTCAATCCGTTATATGGGATACGCGTCTTGTTCGACGACAGTAATAAGATGGGGCTGCTCATTCTCGGAACAGTCTTTCTGTCGACGACCGGTGCTGAGGCATTGTATTCAGATATGGGGCATGTTGGGAAGCATTCTATCTTTCGCACATGGCCGTTTGTCAAATTAATGCTGCTACTCAGTTATTTTGGACAGTCAGCATGGATTATCGACCATATTAAAAAACAGGATATGCTGGATCATCAAGACTTGAATCCATTCTTTCAAGTGATGCCGGATTCTTTTATCGTCTTTGGTGTGATTATCGCGACGGGGGCTGCGATTATCGCTTCTCAAGCCTTAATCTCAGGCAGCTTTACATTAGTGTCAGAAGCGATTCACTTAAGGCTGCTGCCGAAACTCGATATAAAATATCCATCAACGATGAAAGGGCAGATGTATATCCCGGCTGTCACATTAAGTATATGGTTACTATGTATTTTAGTCGTCCTGTATTTCAAAACATCAGTCAATATGGAGGCTGCCTATGGTTTAAGTATTACAGTGACGATGTTGATGTCGACAATATTAATCTATCATTATCTATCGATGAAGAATGTCGATAGAGGTCTGATTATAATAATCACTGGATTTTTTATGATGCTTGAGAGTGCATTCTTCTTCTCAAGTCTTGCTAAATTCCTGCACGGTGGTTATATCGCAGTATTGATTTCAGTAGCTGTCATCGCATTGATGGTCATCTGGTACAAAGGCTATCAAATTAAAAATAAGCGTACGTTTGATGTATATATTGACCTTTACGTCAATCAGCTGAAGGCGCTGGCAGCAGATGACAGCGTTCCAAAATATGCAACCAACTTGGTCTATTTATCGACAACGGATGAGATGAAGATGATAGAGAAGCAGGCATTGAAATCAATCCTGGATGGAAGACCGAAGCGGGCAGACGTCTACTGGTTCGTCAATGTCAAAGTGTCTGACAAACCATTTCAAGTCAATTATCAAATAGAGAGCTTCGGAACAAAAAACATCTTTAAGGTTCAGTTGATACTTGGCTTCAGAATTCATCAGAATATCAATCTGTACATCAAGCAGATTGCGGCCCATATGCTGAAAGAAGGCTGTATTGACGAACAGACACGTGTATACGGAACAAACCCTACAAGAATCATCGGCGACTTCGCTTACATACTGCTGATGGATGAACTGCCGATTGATGCTAATATTTCATGGTTTGATCGACTGATCATGCAGTTGAAAATCATGCTGAAAAAATATACTGCTTCACCGACAAAGTGGTTTGAACTGCCGGCAAATGAAGTGGTCTATGAATCGATTCCCATTTCACTGCCGTCATATAAGGCGCCACCGATTAAACGTATCGATAGTTAAAAAAACCCGCTGTCCGGATGTAGTGAACCCAAAAAGTTGAACTTTTTATTAAGCTACTTTCATTAAAGCAAGATTTCTGTATTCTACAGGAGTCTTGCTTTTTAATTTTCTCTTCTTTCTGACTAAATTATAATACTCCATATAGTCAATAATCTCCTCTTCTAGTTCATCATAAGAATCAAATGTTTCTCCATAAAACATTTCTTGTTTTAAAATACCAAAGAAATTCTCCATCGGAGAATTATCAAGACAATTACCTTTTCTAGA
>CAACXC010000031.1_pt1 | contig 45468 bp, 42 predicted proteins | sample 2275831 | NCBI WGS metagenome assembly CAACXC01 (sample SAMEA5312476, study PRJEB27640) | indoor metagenome | biome: indoor environment; feature: uncontrolled; material: tiles wood | place: Germany | collected 2014-07-07
TAATGATGAATTAACTGCTCCATACGTGGTTCAAAGGTCTCGTCATAATCTTTCAGTGACTGCTGAATCAGCATAAGCTGACGAGAGCGTCCTTTCTTTAAATGTGTAGAGATAGTAGACACACTTTTACTGCACAGTCGGGCCAGTTCTTTTTGAGTGCTTGTCGTCAGACTGTGTAGATACACTTGTCGTTGAATGTCAGTCTGCATCTGCATAATATCAGTCAAATAATAAAAGAGGATATGATTATAGAGTGAACTGTCGTCAGGTGCCACAAGTTTGAAATCCACTTGGTCGTGGGTCTTGATATCGTCAAGTGCAACTCTTGCCCGTTTGATAAGCGGATCGTTCCAATGTTCAAATTGATTGTCCGGCATCACGGCATCTCCGATAGCTATTCCGAATTTTATCGGTTGATTGTTAAAAGGCCATAATAATTTGATATAATAAGCAAGTACAAGTGTGCTGCTAGGTGAATCGCTCACAAAGAATAGTTCATCACCCATGCGGAAATTTACATAGGAGCGGGGAAGAACAGCTGTCCATTCTGTAATATTCTTTTCGAGTTTGATGAGAAAATCACTGATTTCTTCGGTGTTATGATAAGACGTGCTATGCGTTACATCCATAATGAAAATTCCAAGCATTATACCCCTCCTATATTCGTTTAAATAAGCGAATTATCAGAAATTCCTCTATATAAACGAATTATAGCATGTTTTATAGTAAGAGCGAAGTAATAGGTTAATATATGGTGAGACACTCGTGTATAATTAATTAAATCAACCGACTAACAAGGAGTTAACAATGAAATTTACAACTTTAACAAGAGCACAATTCGGCGAGTTTTGTGATCAACAGCCGTACAGCCACTTCACACAGATGGCAGTCAATTACGATTTAAAATCCTCTGAAGGAACAGAAACTCATTTAGTGGGTGTAACAGAAGGTGACAAACTCATCGCTGCTTGTTTGCTGACTGCAGTTCCTGTGCTGAAAGTTTTCAAATACTTCTATTCCAATAGAGGACCGGTCATGGATTACAGCGATACAAAGCTCGTTCAATTCTTTTTCACTGAGCTGAAACGCTACGCGAAAAATCATAGAGCACTTATGGTCAGAGTCGATCCGTACGTACCTTATCAACGCTGGAATCACGATGGCGACAAGCTGGGAACGTATCCTGCCGCTTCACTGCTTGAAATAATGCCGAAACTCGGCTATCAACACCAAGGATTTACGACCGGATTTGATCCGATACACCAAATACGCTGGCATTCTATTCTCGACTTAACAGACAAAGATGACAAAGCCGTACTACAGAATATGGACAGTCTTCGTAAAAGAAACACTAAAAAAGTTTTAAAAAATGGAGTTAAAGTCAGATTCCTTAAAGAAGATGAAATACATCTTTTCCGTCAGTTCATGAAAGATACAAGTGGAAAAAAAGCATTTCTCGATAGAGATGATCAATTTTATAGTGACCGGATGAAATACTTTGGTGATAGAGTACTCGTACCACTGGCATATATTGATTTCAATACTTATATTCCTGAACTGGAAGCTGAACGTGATAAATTGGACAAAGAAATCACTAAAGCCGAACAGGATCTCATTAAAAAACCAGATAATAAAAAAGCATTGAATAAAAAATCAGCAGCCGAACAGCAGATGACTTCTGTAGCAGAAAAGCTGAAGGAGGCAGAAGAACTTCAAGCTATCCATGGTGAAACACTGCCGATAGCAGCCTCTTATTTTCTGATTAATCCGTATGAAGTGGTCTATCTGGCAGGAGGATCATCTAATGAATTCCGCCATTTTGCAGGCTCTTACGCCATCCAGTGGAAAATGATCAACTATGCGCTGGAACACGGCATCAATCGCTATAATTTTTACGGTATCAGTGGTGATTTCAGCGACGAGGCAGAAGATGCAGGGGTTATTAAATTCAAAAAAGGCTTCGGGGCAGACGTAATAGAATATATCGGTGATTTTGTAGCACCTATTAATAAGCCGGTCTATCGAGCTTACAGCGCACTCAAACGCATCAAAGGATAGTTAAAGCTAGAAAGAGAGGTATGAACATGCAATTTACAGAACTGACCGTTAAGGAATACAGCACCTTTATGTCAACAACTCCATTGATGAGTCATTATTTCCAGGTCAAAGAGAACATTAAAAATAGAGAACAAGAGGGATCAACTGTTGTGCTGCTCGGCGTAAAGCAGGGGAACGAGGTCATCGCAGCCAGTCTGTTCTCAAAAATACCGATGTTCGGCAGCTACATGTATTATTCCAATAGAGGTCCTGTCCTTGATTTTCATAACAAAGAACTCGTCACTTACTACTTTAAATCCTTGGATCAATACTTGAAACGCAACCAATGTCTATTGGTCAAAGTGGACCCGTATTGGATTTATAAAACATATGATAAAGATGTTAATTATAAGGCTGAGAACGGTACTAACCAAGCAATCGTCGACCTGCTGGAATCGTTAGGCTACAGTCATGGTGGTTTTACGAGAGGTTATACGACGGATACACAAGTAAGATGGATGAGTGTTCTGTATTTGGATAATCAAACACCTGCGATGATTATGAAGCAGTTTGACAGTCAACGTAAAAGGAATGTGAAAAAATCACAAAAATATGGTGTCAAAATCAGAATGCTGGCACCAGAAGAGCTGAATGTATTCCTGGAACTCTATAAGGAAACAGAAGAACGTACGGGAATGCTTGGTCGTGACGATGATTATTTCCGTCAGTTTGCTGAAAACTATGACAATAAAGTCATTATGCCGCTTGCATATATCGACCTTGATGAACATATCGGCAGCTTAACAGAAGAACTAAATACCGCTGAAACGAAGCGTGATCAGATGATGACGCACGATAATAAAAGCGATAAGCTCATAAAAAAAATAGCGGATTTAGACAAACAAATTAATCAGCTGCAGCAAAACTTACTGGATGCCAATGAACTGAAAAAAACAGATGGACGAATACTGAATCTTGCTGCAGGCATGTATTTCGAAAATCACTTTGAAATCAATTATTTCTCTGGTGGTTCAAGCAATAAATATAGTCAGTTCATGGGACCATATGCCATGCATTGGTATATGATCAATTATTGTTTTGAACATGGATACAGCAGATATAATTTTTATGGTATTTCTGGAGATTTCTCTGAAACCGGCGAAGATTATGGTGTCTACCGGTTTAAACGTGGTTTTAATGCTCAGATCGAAGAACTTGTCGGAGATTTCACTAAAGTGATCAACAAACCTAAATATACTTTGTATCAGACAGCTGGCAAAGCTGGCCGCGGTGTTAAGACCATCGGCCGAAAAATCATCCGTAAATAACATAAAATCCGGACCACATAAATGTGTCCGGATTTTGCTGTGTCAGTGAATGATATGAGCAGCCTAGTTTTTTCGATATTCTAGTTTACATAATATATATTATAGGAAGATATGTATAAGAGAAGTAAACTGCTGATGATATTACCTCTCTTAACTTCAATCAAATATTATTTAATATAGCTTAGTTCATAAGCAGCAATAGTTCCTGACATCTCATGGCTTGCTAACAACAAAGGTCGATGGACCGGTGAATCTTCTTTAGGGATAAACGTTAAACCTTCCGGCGACACATCACCATTATCAGCTGCTTTAAAATAAGCCTCGAATTTTGGTTTTGTCGGATTATCGATATTATACACTATAATGCCGTTAGTTCGTTCCAGACCAATAAATGCATATTGATGACCGTCAATTTTTCCTACGGTCACTGATTCAGGTTCAGGTCCTTTGTCATCACTTCTTGAATCAAATTCAATTTGACCGGGTTCTTCCTGGCTGCTGTTAAATGCATCCGGCCATGCGTTTGCTGTAATGGTTTCAAAATCATCTCTGCTGTCATAAACGCGTTTCATAGAAGCCGCTTCAAAGACAGAGAATGAACGCCCTCCGAATGTAACAACGGCGTTATACAGGCCGTCTTTGCCCGTCAAAGGATTGTTGATAGATGTTTTTAGACGTCCTAATGCATTTTTATCTTTCAGAATGCTTGATTTAAATCCCTTAAAATAAGCAGATGACGTATTGTATTGAGCCGCAATATCACCGACACGTGTCTCTTCACTAAATCCCTTATAATCCTGGGTATCCCCTTCATTAGCTGTCAGTAAATAAGTTTTACCTTTGTAATCGACATGACTGATGCCATCTGGTTGAAGCATACCGTACACTGGATAATTTTTGAGGTTGATTTTCTTATCCTTGTCCGAGGCATCCATTGCTGCTTTATGATGATAACTCTTATATCCCAGTCCTTTGACTGATACAATGGCTTTGCTTTGAAGATCTACCTTAGCGATGGCATTACGCTCTTGAATAGATACATATGCATATTCATTTTTGCTATCGATTGTGACATATTCAGGTTCAATATTCAAAAAGCTTTCTTCAGAAGTTCTACCTAATGCTCGAATATTCTTAGGCACCATTTGACGATTAAAATAACGTGTGTCGGCATGTTTTTGTTTGATCAGACCTGTTTTATTTGTTTTGATGATTGATACTGAACCTTCAGGGTTGACTGTATAGTCATCATTAGGTTCACCTTCGTTCGCCACTACCAATTGTCTGCCGTCAGTCGTAAACGTCAGCATATCCGGCAGCGCCCCTACTTCAACCTGGCTTAAAAATTCACCTTCCATGGACATGAAGACGACATGACCATTATCAGTTTTGTTAGCAGCAGGTACAGTAACCGCTATATAACGATGTTTTGGATGAACAGCAACACTTGTAATATCCGAACCTTCTGCTTTTAAGTCTTTCAGAAGCACGCGCTTATACAACGGGAATTTTCCAGATTTCAAATGAGAAAGATCTAAAATATCCAGTGCATTCGCTTCACCGTTTACAGAGTATGCACGCTTGAATTTCTTGTCATAAGCAACTATTTCTGTCCCACTTTCTCCGAATTTTGCCTGAGAATCATAACGGGCTAACTGTGATACTTTTACGTGGCTATTCGAACCATAAGACGACACAGAAGCAGCTTCTGCGACAGGTGATAATAAGAGCGTTGATAAAGAAGCTGCTGTTAACCATTTAACTGCTTTATTCATTTGACAATCTCCTCCGTATTACATGATACTTTGATTGTAGAAGACTGATGTAAATTAACAATGAACATTGTAAATGGCAGGTGAATTCTCTGTTTCATAATCATTATTTTTAAATAAAAAAGAACGCCTTAAGCGGCATTCTTCCTTAACGCTCATTATGATCGTTATAACGCTCTCTATTCGCTTTGTCTTCAAATTCCTGTTTTTCATGAGCCGTTCGTCGTTCTCTTTTCTTACGTTCACGGCTATCTTTCGTGACATACCAGAAAATCGCGCTTAAAATAAGCGAAATGACCGTCAGGAATATGGCATACCCGAGCAATGCCGGATATTTGATGTCAAAGAAATTCGGTAAGATGAACGCACATACTGCAAGAATTAAAAACGTTAAGAGTGGTGCGATTATAAACTTGTTCATAAATAATCCGAATACTAAAGATAAAAGCAGCATGCCAATAATAGAGATCAGTAAAAAGTTAGGTATTTCTGTATAACTGATATCCCCTAGAAGAAACATCTTTACAGCCTCCTTTCTCAAAAATTGATTCCTCATTATTGTACCCTAAAATGTTGTAATAAATATAACAATCATTAAATGTTAAGATAATTCTGAGGTTTCAGCCATTTTTCTAATGATTTATCGGAATCCGATAGGTATAATTGGATTATATAAGAGAGGAGAGGTATAAATGAGTTTACCATCTAGGCAAGATGTAAATGTTGAAGAAACATGGGATTTAAGTCCCCTGTACAGCAGTGAGGATGAGTTCTATCGTAGTTTAACTCATACCATTGAATCAGTCAGAGCCTTCAATGCTGATTATCAAGGAAAACTGACTGATGCACAGGTCATTGAAGAGATGCTCGATCAACTAGTAGATATCGAAGTTAACATCGACCGGTTAGGAAATTATGCTTCTCTAAATTTAAGTACAGATCAATCCAATGCAGATGCACAGAAGCTCTACAGCAAGTTTGATTCTTCATTCGGAGAAATCGCCAGTCTGCTGTCGTTTGTTGATTCGGAACTGCTTCAACTCGATGAATTATTGCTTGAGGAAGTAAAAAATACGACTCAGTCCTATGAGCGATACATCGAAAAACTCCTACAGAAGAAACCTTATCAACTTCATCCCGAAGTAGAAAAAGTGCTCGCTGCATTTTCATCTACATTTAATGCACCCTATAATCTCTATGATACAACAAAGCTGCTGGATATTGATTTCGGTACTTTTGAAGCTCACGGAAAAGACATCCCACTCAGTTATGTTTCTTTTGAAGGAGAGCTGGAAGTCGATTCTGACACGGAAGTGAGAAGAAATGCCTTCAGAAAATTCTCAGATACACTGAAAAAATATGAAAATACCACTGCTAAAACATATGATATGGCGATTCAGCAGGAAAAAACTGAATCCAAACTTCGCGGTTTTGAATCAGTGATTGACTTCCTGCTTCAGAGACAGGAAGTTTCCCGCGATTTGTATAACCGTCAAATCGATCTCATTACTACTGATCTTGCCCCCCATATGCAGCGCTATGCAAAACTATTACAGCGTACCAACGGGCTTGAAGAAATGAGATTCGAAGACTTGAAGATTTCACTGGATGAAAGTTATGAACCTGAAATCACGGTCGAAGAATCTAGAGATTATATTAGAAAAGGTCTCTCAGTCATGGGCGAAGATTATATGAAACTTGTTGAAGCGGCTTATGATAACCGTTATATAGACTTTGCACAGAACAAAGGTAAATCAACAGGCGCATTTTGCGCAAGCCCCTATTCAACTAACCCGTTCATTCTTATATCATGGACATCTAAAATGACTGAAGTATTTGTGCTGGCACATGAACTGGGTCATGCAGGTCATTTCAACTTAGCTAACAAACATCAGAATGTCTTTGATGCAAGCAGCTCTATGTATTTCGTTGAAGCTCCGAGTACAGCGAATGAAATGCTGATGGCAAATTATCTATTAAGCGAATCGGATGACCCTAAATTTAAGCGCTGGGTTATTTCGACTATTATCTCTAGAACATATTATCACAACTTTGTCACTCACCTGCTGGAAGCGGCCTATCAACGGGAAGTATACAACCGTGTCGATGCTGGCGAAAGTATGACAGCACCTGAGTTGAATGGCATAAAAAAAGAAGTAATCTCTCAATTTTGGGGAGATGCCGTTGAAATCACTGAAGGTGCTGAACTGACATGGATGAGACAGCCGCATTACTATATGGGATTATATCCTTATACGTATTCAGCTGGTCTCACAATCTCTACATTGATGGCGAAGCGTATTCTTGAAGAAGGCGAACCTGCAGTCAATGAATGGATTGAAGTACTGAAGGCAGGCGGCAGCAAACCGCCGGTAGAATTAGCAAAAATGGTCGGCATTGACTTATCAACTGACCAGCCGTTAAAAGAAACCATTTCCTACATCGGATCTCTCATCGATGAACTCGAACGACTGACAGATGAAATCGAAGCAGCAGAATAGTTGAAGCCCTCCATTACCTATGATGGAGGGCTTCTTTTAGTCCTTCTTCTTCAGTTCTTCTTCAGCCTTAAGCCGTTTTGCATCTTCTTCTCTGCCAATCGCAGTCTGTCTTCTGAAGACATAGAAAATGAGTAATGCACAGACCCCTAATAAAGGCAGCCCTATTAAATCAGGAGAATTCATCAGCCCGTTAAAACGCACGAGCAGAAAAAAGAACAGCATCCACATTAAACTGAGAAAAAGAACGAAAATCTTGTCATCCTGCTTCATTACATCCTCCTTTTAGTATAAATACTTATAATATAAATACTTAAATTTATTGACATATTCCCTTTATTATCATACTTTCAAACCTGAGATAATCGTTAAATATAATGAGCCCGAATTATCCATTTACAGTTAAATGATTGAGTCGGGCGATTATATTATACTGGATAGACCCCATGTTTTTTACGGGCTGTCTTCTGAAATTTACTGTCGAGTGATGCATACTGGTCAATCAATGTTTCCCTCAGATGATCAGGATCAACGATGTCGTCAATCACCATCTCACTTGCCAGCCGGTAAATATCTATATCATCCTTGTACTCATCCTGCTTCTGCTTGATGAACGCCGGACGTTCTTCTTCAGACAGCTCAGCAATCTTGTTGGCATATACCGCATTTACCGCTGCTTCCGGTCCCATGACGGCGATGGACGCAGTCGGCAGTGCGATGCTGTAATCCGGCTCAAAAGCCGGTCCTGCCATCGCATAGAGCCCTGCACCGTATGCTTTACGGATAACAACAGATATTTTCGGAACAGTGGCGCTGCTCATCGCAAAAAGCATCTTCGCGCCGTGCCTGATGATTCCTGCACGTTCTACTTGTGTGCCGATCATAAAGCCCGGGATATCCATCAGGAATAACAGCGGAATATTAAATGCATCGCACAGATTGATGAACTTCGCCGCCTTATCCGCTGAATCCGGGAACAGGACGCCGCCTTTCATTCGCGGCTGATTGGCAATGATGCCGACTGGTTTACCGTCAATTCTTGCAAGCCCGGTGATCAATTCGCGGGCAAACAGCTTCTTGATTTCCAGAAATGAGCCTTCGTCAATCAGCTGGTTGATGACATCCATCATGTTAAGCGGTGCATTCTGATTGTCCGGAATAAGGGAAGCGAGTGTCTTGTCAGCCGCTTTAACAGCCTTTGATTCGACAGTGGCAGGCAGCTCATTGAAGTTCTGCGGGAAAAAAGCCATATAATCTCTTGCAAACTGCAATGCCTCTTCTTCAGATTTCACGAGTACATCACCACATCCTGAGACTGAACAGTGCATTTTAGCGCCACCCATTTCTTCCAGTGTCACTTTCTCGCCGATGACTTTCTCTGCCATACGCGGTGAACCTAAATACATCGATGCATTCCCTTCAACCATGACTACAACGTCACAAAAAGCGGGTATGTATGCTCCACCGGCTGCTGACGGTCCAAACAACAGACAAAGTTGTGGTACTTTGCCGCTCATCTCGATCTGATTATAGAAAATGCGTCCCGCACCGCGACGGCCTGGAAACATTTCAATCTGATCAGTAATTCTTGCACCAGCGGAATCTACCAGATATAGCATCGGAATATTTAATGTCATCGCTTTCTCCTGGATACGAATCATCTTCTCAACGGTACGTTTCCCCCATGAACCTGCCTTAATAGTTGAATCATTTGCCAGAAAAGCAACTGGACGACCATGAATTTTACCGATTCCTGTGACCACTCCATCAGCCGGCAGGTCTTCAGCCATATGATTGGCAAAGCGCGCGTCTTCTATGAATTCTGCTTCATCAAATAATAATCCCAGTCTTTTTCTGACAAACAGCTTGCCTTTCGCACGATTTGCTTCATGATATTTCTCTTTTCCACCTGCATATATCTTTTCGATTCTTTCGTTTAATTTCACGTTATCCCTACTTCCCCTTATAGTTTGGTTGCCGTTTCTCTTTGAATGCCTGAAGTCCTTCAATGCGGTCCTCTGAATTGAGCACGATATCATAGCATTCACGTTCATAAATCAATCCTTCATCAATCGATAAGTCTAACGCTTTATTAATTGCCTGTTTGGCCGCCTTTAATGCAAGTGGCGCGTTTTGGGAAATTCGTTCAGCCAATTGAATAGCTGCTGATAAGACATCAGCTGCCACCTCTTCAATGATTCCAAGCTTCAGTGCTTCTTCTGCTGAAATAGGTTCCGCTGTGAAAATCAGCTGTTTTGCTTTTGCCGGACCGATCAACCGTGTGAGGCGCTGCGTTCCTCCTGCACCCGGTATAATACCGAGCGACGTCTCTGTCAGACCGATCTTAGCAGAAGGGACTGCCATTCTGAAATCGCATGCTAGCGCAAGTTCCAGTCCTCCACCATAAGCTCCGCCGTTCATTGCTGCAATCGTCACAAAAGGCACATCTTCCAGTAATTTAATTTTTGAACCGATGTTAAGACTCGTCTCGTTAGCTTCTTCAGGCGTCATACCGTGTCGTTCCTTTAAATCTGCTCCCGCACAGAATACATTTCCATTACCTGTGATAATCAGAACACGTGTTGACAGTTTATCAAGAGCTTCCTGAAGCTCGTTAAGCAGTGCTCTATTAAGTGCATTTTTACTATCCGGACGGTTCAGTCTCACTATTACAATACTATCGTTATAATGCTCCACGGTTAATAGTGTCATCGACTGCCCCCCTTATATTTTCTCAGCTGACTGCTGACTGGTGTGATATTTAATGTAGTTGTAATAAAATCTGCTGTCTTAAGCAGTTGCTCGCTATCAATTCCAGTCGTTATGTTGAGCTGATCCATTAAGTAGACGACGTCTTCTGTTGCTACATTGCCTGCTGCACCTTCAGCATAAGGACACCCTCCTAATCCACCGACGGATGTGTCAAAAACAGAGATACCATGTTGAAGACTGACATAAATATTGGCGAGCGCTAAACCATTGGTATCATGAAAATGCAGAGCAATCTTAGATGCATCAAAATCAGTGAGCAGTTCTGTCAGCACTTCATCTACTTGGTGGGGATCGGCCATCCCGGTCGTATCGCCCAGCGAGATTTCGTAGACACCTAGAGCATAGAGCTCAGTCATCAGCTGCTTCACCTGCTCCAATTCAATCTTATCTCCAAAAGGCGATCCAAAGACCATTGAAATATATGCCCTGATGTTGTAGCGGTCACAACTGTTCTCAATAACATGCTTAATGTCAGCCATTGCTTGTTGTACAGATTTGTTCAAATTTTTCTGATTGTGAACTTCAGAAGCGGAGATAAACACCGCAATTTCATTGAGGTTCGTCTGAGCAGCACGTTCCAACCCTTTTATATTAGGTACTAACGCACTATATTGCGCTGACCCTGACAGCTGCTTGAGCAGTTCGTCTGCATCACTCAGCTGCGGAATCCATTTCGGATGTACAAAAGAAGTGGCTTCTATATAAGATAGGCCACTTGCTTCTAACATCTCGATTAATTTCAGTTTGATTTCTGTAGGTACCTTCTGGGTTTCATTTTGAAGTCCGTCTCGTGGACCGACTTCCTTAATAACCACTTCAGCTGGTAACATAAGACTCCCCCTTATTCAATAATCGCGACAATATCTCCTTCATTGACGAAATCGCCTTCTGCTACTTTGATTTCTTTGATGGTCCCTTCATCTTCAGCCATAATCGGGATTTCCATCTTCATAGATTCAAGAATCATAATATCTTCATCCATCTCTACGTTATCACCGACCGCTTTGACAATTTTCCATACGCTTCCTGACATCGTTGCTAATACTTCCATTGAAATCATCCTTTTCTTATAAATTGAGTGAAACGCTTACAGTTGATTATGAAATAGTTTACTTAGGCTGACCAGCCTTTTTTTGAGCAATTTGTTCATCTACAAAGTTCGTAGTGTATCTACCTGATCGGAATACATCATTATTCAAGCATTCGATTAACATCGTCCGATTCGTTTTAATGCCTTCAATTTCAACGGCTTTAAGATAATCAAGTAATGAATGTATCGCTTCATCACGCGTGTCTTGATGACTGATAATCTTGGCAATCATCGGATCGTAAAACGGTGTAATCTTAATTGGACCATCAATGGCTGCGTCTAATCTAATATGAGACTGCGGCCAATTGACATGTGTAATATCGCCGGGTGACGGGAAGAACGTTTTCGGGTCTTCTGCATATAACCTCAGTTCAATGGAGTGACCGCGCTGTTTGATATCCTGCTGCTTAATCTCCAGTCGTTCACCGTTCGCAATTTTCAGCTGCCAGTAGACAAGGTCTATGCCAGTGGTCTCCTCAGTTACAGGATGCTCAACCTGCAGCCGCGTATTCATCTCAAGAAAATAAAAATTTTCATCTTTATCAACTAAAAATTCCACTGTTCCGGCATTGGAGTAACCGATTGCCTCTGCAATCTTCACTGCTGTTCTGCCCATCTCTTCTCGTGTTTCTTGGGAGAGATTGGCGCTTGGAGATTCTTCGATGACTTTTTGATGGCGTCGTTGAACGGAGCATTCACGTTCATAAAGGTGAATCGTATGGCCATGCTGATCCGCAAGCACTTGAATCTCAATATGTCTCGGCTCTTCTATGAATTTTTCGATGAACATCGTGCCATTGCCAAAAAAGTTTTCAGCACGTCGTTTGTTGCTTTCAAATGCTTTTTCAAGTTTAGAAGGGTCATCAATTCGCTGCATACCGATACCCCCGCCGCCAGCACTTGCTTTTAGCATGATCGGATAGCCGATTTCTTCAGCAAATTGCTTCGCCGCTTCGGCATCTTCAATATCATTCTTACCGGGAACGAGCGGAATACCATGCTGTGCCATCAGTTGACGGGAAGCTATCTTATCTCCCATCTGCTCAATGGCTGATGCATTTGGACCGATAAAAACAATCCCCTGTTCCTGGCAGGCAGTGACAAACGCGGTATTCTCGCTCAGCAGTCCATATCCAGGATGAATGGCATCAGCCCCATGTTTTTTTGCAGCTTCTATGACTTTATTGATATTTAAGTAGCTGTCTTTTACTTGATCCTTACCAATAAGTTCAGCAGCATCTGCTTCTTTGACAAACGGCATCTGTTCATCAGCTTCTGTATATATGGCAACAGTCTTGATATTCTGATCTTTGCAGCCTCTGATGATTCGCCGGGCAATTTCTCCTCTGTTTGCAATCAATACCGTTTTGAACACATTACTCATCTCCTTTGTGAACATCTTCTTGTGCCAGTTCTCTTAATTTGAACTTCTGAATCTTGCCGGAAGCGGTCATAGGGTACTCGGGAACAAAATGAATATATCTCGGTATTTTGTAATGAGCGATTTTCCCTTTGTAATAAGCTTTGACATCTTCAACAGTTAATTCATGATTATCTTTCAGAATAATGTATGCGACAAGTTCTTCTCCATACGTTTCATCAGGAACGCCGACTACTTGAGCATCTTGAATGGCGGGATGCTCATATAGATACTCTTCAATCTCACGCGGATAAATATTTTCTCCGCCTCGGATGACCATATCTTTAATACGACCCGTAATAGAGAAGTATCCATTGTCATCCATGACAGCAATATCACCCGTATGAAGCCAGCCGTCCTCGTCGATAGCTATAGCAGTTGCTTCAGGATTCTTATAATACCCTTTCATGACAAGATAGCCTCGTGTCACCAGTTCCCCAGGTGTATTCGCCGGCACTTCCTCACCTGTTTCCGGATTAATGACTTTAGCTTCAACGTTCGGATGAACTTTTCCAACTGATGAGACTTTGAGTTCAATAGGATCGTCTGTCGTTGTTTGTGTGATGACTGGTGATGATTCCGTCTGACCATAGCAGATGGTAATTTCATTAGCACCCATTTCAGACATCACTTTCTTCATCACTTCAATTGGACAGATAGAGCCCGCCATAATACCTGTTCGCAATGTCTGAGTGTTATAGCGACCGAAGTTCGGTGAATTCAGTTCTGCAATGAACATGGTCGGAACGCCGAGCAGACTCGTACATCGATAGTCCTGGATCGCCTGTAGTACAGTATCCGGCTTAAAACTCTCAATGATAACCATGGATGACCCGTGGTTGACTGCAGCAAGCACACCGAGAACACAGCCAAAACAATGGAAGAAAGGGACTGGTATGCAGACCACATCTTCACTTGTATAGTCCATTCTTCCCCCGATGATATTTCCATTGTTGACGATATTATAATGCGTCAGCATGACACCTTTCGGAAATCCAGTCGTCCCTGAAGTATATTGAATGTTGATGACATCATTGAAGTCTATCTGCGCCATTCTCTGCTGAAATGCATCGTCTGTCACCTCATGACTTCTTTCGAGTAACTGATTCCAGCTGACGAAGCGGTCATCTTCAAAATCACGCATTGATACAACGGTCTTCAATCTTGGCAGCACGCTTGTTTGGATGTCATGACCATTGCCGTCAGCGAGTTCCGGAATCAAATTAATGACAATATCTCTGTAATTTGTTCTCGACACTTGTTCAGTCAAAATCAGCATTTTTGCATCTGATTGGCTGAGAATATATTCAAGCTCTGACTTCTGGTAACTCGTATTGATCGTCACAAGGACTGCACCTATTTTGGCCAGTGCAAACATCAACTGCAGCCATTCCTCTTTATTATCACTCCATACAGCAACATGATCCCCTTTTTCCAGCCCATAGGCCATCAGTGACCTGCCGAGCTGATCCGTCTCTTCATCGAACATTTGATAAGATTTCGTCACTTGACGTTCAGGATAAATATATGCAGTGTGTGCGGGATGAAGCTCTGCTTTTTCTGTCAACAGCTGGCCGATTGTTTGTTCCTTAAGTCCCATCTCCATTTGTTGTTCCCCCTATTTCAACACTTGACGCGAAATCACCATGCGCTGGATTTCAGAAGTACCTTCACCGATTTCTAGCAGCTTGGCATCTCTTAAATAGCGTTCCACCTCATATTCACGCATGTAGCCGTAGCCGCCGTGTATTTGAATGGCCTGATTCGCTGTTCGGAACGCCGTTTCAGATGCGTAAAGTTTTGCCATTGCCGCTTCTTTCGTAAAGGGTCTACCGTTATCTTTCAGCCACGCTGCCTTATGAACCATCGTCCGTGCCAGTTCTACTTCCATAGCCATGTCTGCTAATTTAAATTGAATGGCCTGGAAATTTGAAATAGATTGCCCGAATTGTTTGCGCTCCTTGGAGTAGTTAACTGCTTTTTCAAGTGCCCCCTGTGCAATTCCGACTGCAAGTGCGCCGATGGATATACGGCCACCGTCAAGTGTCTTCAAGAATTGTTTGAAACCTGCTTCAGGATCACCCAACAGATTTTCAGTCGGCACTGTCACATCATCATAGACTATTTCACATGTATTTGAGCCGCGTACACCCATCTTTTCATAAGGAGACGTGATTTTTAATCCGGCTGAATCGGTCGGTACTAATACTGCTGAAATAATATTCTTGCCATCTTCACGCTTTCCTGTAACAGCAGTCGTCGTAATAACGTTTGCGTACTGTGCATTTGTAATCCAGCATTTCTCACCGTTAATGACAAAATTGCCATCGACTTCTTTAGCAGTGGTGCGCGTTCCACCTGCGTCACTGCCGGCGTTAGGCTCTGTTAAACCGAATGACCCGAATGCCTTGCCTTCAATAATAGGCACTAGAAACTTCTGCTTCTGTTCTTCAGTTCCGAATTGGTAAATAGGTGTCGCGCCAAGGCTGACATTCGCAGCATAACTTAATCCCGTACCCCCGCAGACACGTCCAATTTCTTCGACTGCGAGACAATAACTCAATGTTCCACCGTCTGAGCCCCCGTATTCTTCAGAGAATGGAATACCAAACAATCCAAGCTCGCCCATCTGCTTGAAAATTTCCAGATCCATCTGTGCGGTTTGATCGATTTCAACTGCGCGCGGGCGAATCACTTCTTCTGCGAAATCTCTCGTCATTTTCTTAATCATCTGCTGTTCTTTTGATAAATCAAAATTCATTGTCTAGCACCCCTTAAATGATTGTTATCTATTAAAAACCGACCATTCGGTCTTTAATGCCGCAAGGAAAAACTTTAAGAATGACTTCTTAAAGCGTTAAATACGAACCGCTTCATATCTTCAGCAATTTCCTGCAATGACTTCCTGCCATCAGGCTTGTACCAGGTGTACATCCAATTGACCATACCGAGGATAGACATTGTAATGACTGTCGGGTTGATATCATCTGTAAATGAACCATCCTGCTGCCCTTCAATAATGATAGCTTCTACTGCTGACTTGAACTTGCGCCTCGAAGCGACAATCTCAGACTTATACTCATCAGCAAGGTACTTGTTTTCATCATTGAATACAGTGATATGAGCTTTATAGCGGTCATAAACGAAAATAAAATGTGTTAACACATAGTCAAGTTTGTCAGCCGGAGTCAAATCCTTATCCTCGAGTTCATCGACTAAACGATTCACATGATTGATAAAACTCTCGTGAATACGATAAAGTAATTCATCCTTAGACTTGAAGTGATGATAGAATCCTCCTTTGGAAGAACCGCTATGGATCACAATGCTGTTGACTGTAGTATTCTTAAAGCCGTTTTCCTCAAACAAAATCAATGCAGATTGGACAAGTCTGCTCTGTAAATCATCCTGCACATTGAACACCTCATTACGTTTATAAATTAATCATATCAAAGAAATTAGAAAATTCAAACAAAAATTGAATAGCGATTCATTTTTTGTAATCGATTTCAACATAAAGACGGAACCATCAACTTGATGGTTCCGTTGTGATTATAATTTCTTGATTTTGTCCTGCTCAATGACAATTTTCTTTTCTTTGTACAATTTGCCTAGAGCTCGTTTGAAGCTGCCTTTACTCATCTTGAAGACTTCCCTTATAGCATCAGGATCAGATTTATCCGAGAATGGCAGCTCGCCGCCGTACTCATCCAGCATGCTCAATATCAGTTCGCTGTCATCATCCATTCGAACATGTGCCAGCGGTAAGAAGGACCCATTCAACTCGCCGTTATCTTTATGACCGATAATGCGTACTGATACACACTCACCAAGTCTCGGCTCTTCTTTCCTTTCAGACTCATGGACGAATATTTTATAGCCTTCTTTTGATAATAGAAATGTCCCGATTCTCAAGAGACGATAAGGATAAGCTTCAATGGTCGAATGAAGCACTGATTCCTCAGCAGGTGTATAGAGGCTTGTTACAATCGTTTCACTTGCGAGGCGTGCATAGATTTGATCATTTTTGTCAACGCGCAGCGTACAGAACAACTCATCGCCATTCTCCGGCCAGACCTCTTTCACTTTCGGCAGGTCTTCCCATGGAATGATGATCTCTCTCGGTAAGCCGGCATCTACCGTAACCCCATCACGGTCTTTTTTGATGACTTTGACCCAGTCATATTTATTGGTCGTAATGACCGGCATATTTTGCGTAGCGAACAACTCACCGGTCCGCCCTGGATAGACGAAGAAACTGTAATCTTCTCCAATTTCAAGCTCATCGCCCTCTTCTATCTCTGATGCATTCAATTTGACACTTTCGTTATTGGGTCCTGCCAGTTGGTATGTAGACCCTTCTAGTCCGATGACCTTCAAAAAATCGATACTTCCTGACAAGCGTTTTTCGTTATTTTCCATACGTACTCCTTTATTGCCTTTTTTCATATTATAACACCTCAGTATAATTAAAGTATAAGCGTATGATGAAATATGTTATAATTTTGAGCGGAAAACAAATATTAAGGAGAATGTTATGTTACAAGTATCTAATGTCAGTCTTCGTTTCGGTGACCGCAAATTATTTGAAGACGTTAATATTAAATTTACACCCGGCAACTGTTATGGCTTAATCGGAGCAAACGGCGCTGGAAAATCGACTTTTCTGAAAATCCTATCCGGTGAACTTGATTCACAGACAGGTCATGTGTCGTTAGGGAAAGATGAACGACTATCAGTATTAAAACAGGACCACTTCGCTTATGAAGATGAGCGCGTACTAGATGTTGTTCTACGTGGCAATGAAAAATTATGGTCAGTCATGCAGGAGAAAGATGCCATCTACATGAAACCTGACTTCAATGACGAAGATGGGATGCGTGCTGCAGAACTTGAAGGTGAGTTCGGTGAAATGGGTGGATGGACTGCTGAAAGTGATGCGCAAGTGTTGCTCTCAGGTGTAGGGATTAAAGATGAATTTCATGATAAGAACATGTCAGAACTTGAGAATAATCAAAAAATCAAAGTCCTTCTTGCACAAGCGCTGTTCGGTGAACCTGACGTGTTATTGCTGGATGAGCCTACCAATGGTCTTGATATCCCGGCAATCAGCTGGCTTGAAGACTTCCTGATCAATTTCAATAACACAGTCATCGTCGTTTCTCATGACCGTCACTTCTTGAATAATGTCTGTACTCATATCGCTGACCTTGATTACGGCAAAATCAAAATTTATGTCGGCAACTACGATTTCTGGTATCAATCCAGTCAACTAGCCCAGCAGATGCTGCAGGATTCAAACAAGAAAAAAGAAGAGAAAATTAAAGAACTTCAAGATTTCGTTGCCCGCTTCTCTGCGAATGCATCCAAATCAAAACAGGCCACAAGTCGTAAAAAGATGCTTGAAAAAATTGAACTGGATGATATTCAACCGTCTTCACGTAAGTATCCATTCGTCAACTTTAAGCCAGAGCGTGAAATCGGTAATGAACTGCTGCAGGTTCAAGGACTGTCTAAATCCATTGATGGTGTGAAAGTTCTTGATAACTTGTCATTCACTATGAACCCGAACGACAAAGCAGTTCTTGTCGGTGATTCAGAGATCGCGAAATCCACGCTCCTTAAAATCCTTGCAGGTGAAATGGAGCCGGATGAAGGCAGCTATAAATGGGGCGTCACTACTTCTCAGTCTTACCTGCCAAAAGATAACTCCGAATTCTTTGAAGGTAAAAATATCGATCTTGTTGAGTGGCTGCGTCAATATGCCCCGCCGGAAGAACAGACTGAAACATTCCTGCGCGGATTTTTAGGACGTATGCTGTTCTCAGGTGAAGAAGTACGTAAAAAAGCAAAAGTATTATCCGGTGGAGAAAAAGTTCGCTGTATGTTAAGCAAAATGATGTTATCTTCTGCTAACGTCCTGCTGTTAGATGAGCCGACTAACCACTTGGATCTCGAAAGTATCACAGCTGTCAATGATGGTTTAAAGGCATTCAAAGGATCGATTATCTTTACATCTTATGACTTTGAATTTATCAACACTATCGCAAACCGGGTCATTGATTTGAATGTACCAGGTGCGTTATCAAAAGAAATCACCTATGAAGAGTATTTAAAAGAACAAGGTGTATTGAAATAGTAATATTGACTGATTAATTTAATAATTATGATAAATGTACTATACAAATAAAGTATGTTTCGATATAATGAGAACCATCAATTGAATAGGTAGAGATGAGGCGCATCAATCATTAGTAAATAAAGTGTAGATCTGCAAGTACTTTATTGAAAGGGTGAGATGCCGAAATCGGAGTCACTGTTGCAGCAGTGCCCCGGTTGGATTCACAGGTTAAGAGCTAGGAATCTGTCATTATTTGATAATAATGGAGTGCATCACTTGTAAATAGATAAAACAAGTCCGCACGCGGACTTGTTTTTTTATTTATAGATGCCATAGGAGGCAAACTTGTGGTAATAAAACGCAGTGTATTGAAATTCGGCGGTACGTCAGTCGCTGATTTCGAAAAGATCAAAAATATCGGGAATTATCTTAAAAATCGCATTGTTCAAGGTGAACAATTAGTCGTTGTTGTCTCAGCTATGGGTAAGACAACAGATGCATTGATTGAAAATGTCAACCAGCTGTCATCGAGACCCAATGAAGAGAACCTTGCCCTGCTGCTCACTACAGGTGAACAGCAGACCATATCATATCTTGCCATTGTACTGCATGAGCTGGATGTCAAAGTAAAGGCACTGACAGGATTTCAGGCAGGTATTAAGACAATGGGTCATCATATGAAGAGTAAGATTCAAGATATTGAAGCTGCTGTTATTGATAAAAACTTTGAATCCAATGATGTCTTAGTTGTAGCCGGCTTCCAAGGGATCAATGAATTTGGTGAGATTACAACGCTTGGGCGCGGCGGCAGTGATACAACAGCAGTGGCCATTGCCTCAGCCATCAACGCACCATGTGAAATTTATACTGATGTTTCCGGCGTCTACAGCACAGACCCGCGGCTTTATCCGACGGCGAAGCGGCTTGACGTGGTGAGCTTCGAAGAAATGATGGAGATGAGTGCTCTTGGAGCGGGCGTCCTTGAAACAAGAAGTGTAGAAATCGCTAAAAACTATAACATCCCTATTTATCTAGGAAAAACGTTATCAGATGAGAAAGGAACTTGGATTATGGACAAAGAAGATATTCTTGAGAAAAAAGCAGTCACTGGAGTTGCACTGGACAAAGATATGAACTATGTAACACTCAGCTATCCGATGTATGATAAAAATTTATTAGAGCAGTTGTTCCAATTGCTCGAACGTGAAGAGATCAATGTAGATATGATCTCTCAGACAGTCAACAGCGAAAGTCTTCAGCTGTCCTTCACGATGAAGGATACAGATGTTCATCAAATCAATGAAATCTTCAGCACATTAATTTCCACGTTCCCTTCTCTTGTCTACAACGTGGAAGAAAATTATGTCAAAGTGTCTGTTATCGGTTCTGGTATGAGAGATATGTCAGGTGTCGCTTCCAAAGTATTTATGACGCTGCTGAAAAATGACATCAATTTCTATCAGGTCACTACATCTGAAATCAGCATTTCATATGTAGTTGACCGTGACAACGGACAACCTGCAGTAGAACACTTATGCAGCACATTCAACTTATAGGAGGAAATCCCATGTACCGTATAGCCGTAGTTGGTGCGACAGGACTTGTCGGATCTAAGATGCTCGAAGTATTAGCTAGAAAGAATATACCTGTTGATGACCTTATCTTATTTTCTTCAAAGAAATCTGCAGGTAACGAAATAGAGTTTAAAGGGCAGACTTATGTGGTTCGTGAATTGACAGAAGATGCAGCAGAAGAACATTTTGACTTCGTCTTGATGAGTGCAGGTGGTAGTACTTCGCTTAAGTTCTCCCCTCTATTCGAACAGAGCGGTGCAATAGTCATTGATAATTCCAGTGCTTTCAGAATGGATGAAGATATTGATTTAATTGTGCCAGAAGTGAACAGTCCTAAATCTAACCGAACTATCATTGCTAATCCGAACTGCTCCACAATCCAGTCAGTTGTCCCGTTAAAACCATTAGCTGACCACTTTGGTCTGGAACGGGTCAGCTATACAACTTACCAGGCAGTATCAGGATCAGGAACAGCCGGAAAAAACGATCTTAAAAATGGTGAACAAGGACTACCGCCAACGAACTATCCTCACCCTATTTATAACAATGTCCTTCCTCATATCGATGTCTTTCAAGACGACGGCTATACTAAAGAAGAACAGAAAATGATTGATGAAACGAGAAAGATTCTAGAACTGCCGGAATTACGTGTCACAGCTACATGCGTCAGAGTACCGGTACAGGACAGCCACAGCGTTGCCATCAATGTGACGTTGACTACACCAGCGACTGCAGACGACATTCGAGCTGTACTTGACAAGGCACCGGGCATCGTTGTCGTAGATGATGTCACACAAAACAAGTATCCGATGGCCATCCAGTCAACAAATAAGGATGAAGTGTTTGTCGGCCGTATTCGTGTCGATGAATCAATGCCTCAATCTTTCCATATTTGGTGTACAGCTGATAACTTGTTAAAAGGGGCAGCATTGAATGCTGTGCAAATATTGGAACAAATTCATCATACAAGGAGTGAGTCACATGACTAAGTTATTTCAAGGGACAGGTGTAGCAATAACGACCCCATTTAAAGACGGAGCTGTAGACTATGAAACATTTGAACAGCATATTGAATTTCTTATCAGCAATCAAATCCAGTCACTATTCGTCAATGGTACGACAGGTGAAGGCTCTACGTTGACAAAGGATGAACAAATCAAACTAGTAGAAACAGCTGTCAGAATCGCAGACAAACGCGTCCCTGTCTATGCAGGCAGCGGGACAAACGATACGGCAGCATCCATCCAGCACTCTCTTAACGTAAAGAAAGCCGGCGCAGACGGGATCATGCTGATTACGCCTTATTACAACAAAACCAATCAGCGCGGCTTAATTGCTCACTTCAATGCCATTGCTGATGCCGTAGAATTACCGGTTATTCTCTACAACGTCCCTTCAAGAACAAATGTAACGATTGAACCTGAGACTGTCAAAATACTGTCTGACAATCCTTATATCGTTGCTCTGAAAGATGCAACAGGCGATATGCAGTATTTGGAAGCGGTCAAATCTTTAGTTCCTGAACATTTCGGCCTGTACAGCGGCAATGACGATTCATTCATCGAGTTTTTAAATCACGGAGGTGATGGTGTCATCTCAGTCGTTGCAAATGCCATTCCAAAAGAATTTCAGGAAATCTATACGGCTTATCAATCTAATCCTGATGATGCAGGCGATTTATTTGCTGAAGTCAGTCCATTGATTGAAGCATTAAGTGTAGATATCAACCCGATGCCAATCAAAGCTTTGATCACTTACTTAGGTTTTGCAGATGGGAGCTTAAGATTGCCGCTTGTCCCTCTGACACCACACGAAACAAAAGCAATTATCCATGTCTATGAACAGATCAAGGACGGGATACTATGAAAATTCTACTCGCCGGTTACGGTGCCATGAACAAACGTGTCGCGAAGTTTGCTGAAGAACGCGGTCATTCCATAGAAGGGATATTGACGAACCGACAAGGCGATTATCCTTATCTGAGCTTCTCGTTGGATAGTGACTGGCCAAAAGCAGATGTTATCATCGACTTCTCTCATCCAGAGCTGTCACTGCCGTTAATCACTCAAGCAAAAATTCCTATCGTCATGGCGACGACTGGTCAGAAGGAAGCGATTATTCAGTCACTTGAACAAAGATCTTCAGAACTTCCTGTATTCTTCAGTGCGAATATGAGCTATGGCGTCCACATATTGACAGAGATCATTAAGTACAGTGTTCCCCTGCTCAAAGATTTTGATATTGAACTGACTGAAAAACATCACCGCAAAAAAATCGATGCCCCGAGTGGTACGTTAGTCAAACTCTATGATGCGATTAAAGAACAACGGGCGCAATCAGTACCGGTATACGATCGCAGCGACAGCCATTCCCCTCGTACAACTGAAGAAATCGGAATCAACGTTGTGCGCGGTGGTACGATTGTCGGCGAACACGAAGTTCTGTTTGCCGGCCATGACGAGACGATACAAATCATCCACCGGGCGCAAAGTAAGGATATCTTTGCGAATGGCAGCATCGATGTCGCTGAACGATTGATTGATAAAGAACCAGGTTTTTATACTTTTGAAACATTATAAAATGAAAAGAGGAATACAAATGAAAGAATTTACAGCACAGGAAATCATCCAGTACATCAGTGAGTCTAAGAAACAAACACCAGTGAAGGTCTATGTCAACGGGAATTTTGATAGTGTGACTTTTCCAGATAGCTTCAAAGTATTTGGTTCAGAGTCATCAAAAACTATTTTTACGGATTACAGTGACTGGTCCGCATTCTATGAAGAGAATGCATCAATTATCGCTGAATTTGAAGTGGAATATGACCGCAGAAATTCTGCTATTCCGCTGATTGATCAGACACGTATCAACGCACGCATTGAACCGGGTGCCTTTATTCGTGAACATGCAGTGATTGGAGACAATGCGGTCATTATGATGGGCGCTACAATTAATATCGGTGCGATTGTCGGTGAAGGTACTATGATTGATATGAATGCGACTTTAGGTGGTCGTGCTACAACAGGTAAAAATGTCCATGTAGGTGCCGGCGCTGTCTTAGCTGGTGTCATTGAGCCGCCAAGTGCGCAGCCTGTTGTAATTGAAGATGATGTTTTGATCGGTGCAAACGCTGTCGTATTAGAAGGTGTACGTGTCGGCAAAGGTGCTGTAGTAGCTGCCGGCGCCATCGTCACTGAAGATGTGGCTGCTGGAACTGTTGTTGCTGGGACCCCTGCCCGTGTGATTAAGCAAGTGTCTGAGGTAGAAGGCTCTAAAATAGAGATTGTCCAGGCTTTACGTCATTTAAAATAATACATTATGAATAAGGACGGGGCTGATTATCGGTCTCGCTTTATTCTTATTAGGAGAATGATAATGGAACTACATTATTTAACTGAAACAAGACGTCATCTTCATCAGCATCCTGAACTCAGTATGGAGGAATATCAGACGACAGCATTTATCAAAGAACAGCTGGATGATATGGGCGTCAGCTACGAGTCGCCTCTTCAGACGGGTGTCATCGCAAAAATCATTGGCAGCAGTCAGCAGGCTGTTGGTTTTAGAGCAGATATTGATGCACTTCCGATACATGAGGACAATGATTGTTCATTCAGGTCAACGGTTGATAATGTCATGCATGCATGCGGCCATGATGGTCATACAACGATGCTGTTAGGATTCGTCAGACGTGTTAAGAGACTGGCAGATAGCGGCCAATTAAAAACAACTGTCTATTTTATCTTTCAGCCATCTGAAGAAACAATGGCCGGCGCCAATCAATTGATACAAGCCTATCCATTCAGTCAACTTAAAGGAATATACGGCCTTCATTTAATGCCCGATAATGATGAAGGGATTATTTTATCGAAACCAGGACCATTGACAGCAAGTGCTACGGAATACCGTTTTTTTATTAACGGTACTTCTGCTCATGTAGCCAACAAAGAACAAGGACATTCTGCAGGCGAAGCTCTGACATTCATCCTTTCTCAGCTGAGTCAGCTTCAGCATTATCACCTTCCCGGTTTAAGACAGAATATCGTTCATATCGGCAAATTCCACGCAGGCGAAGCAATTAATACTGTCCCCTCTACCGGTTATCTGGAAGGTACTATACGCACGTTCAATATGGATGATCTGGCAGCTGTGAAACAGCAGATGGAACAAATCCGAAAGGCTTGTGAAGTGATTTCAACTGTATCCGTTGAATTGAAATTTGCTGAGGGCTACCCTCCCACGATAGTAGATGACGATTGCTATGAAGTCATGCGTCAGGCAGCAGCAACCACTGATCTTGTCTGGATTGAAAAGGTTGATCCTTATTTATTCGGAGAAGACTTTGCTTTTTACAGCACTATTGCGCCTACAGCCTTTGCTTTTCTTGGCTGCCGTAATGAGGATAAAGGCTATACAACAGGACTTCATACGTCGACATTTAATTTTGATGAATCAGTACTCGTTAAGGGCATCGATGTCTTTGAGGCTATTCTACAGCGCTATGAGGCTACTATATGACGGCAAGATGGACACTGGATGCTCAACTATTTCATGATAATGTTGCCCATGTCATTCAAAACCAGCCTGTGATGGCTGTAATGAAAAATAATGCCTATCATTATGGTCTTGATTTTGCGGTGAATGCATTTTTAAAACAAGGCATTACAACTTTCAGTACTACTGTTTTAAGAGAAGCAGTGAGAATCAGAGAACTTGCGCCAGAGGCAGTTATCTTCCTGATGAACCCCAGCACAGAATTCCATATTATAAGAGAGCAGCGTATTCATATGACACTTCCTTCGCCCGAATTTTATCATCAGCATCAAAGTGACCTGGCGGGTATTAATGTGCATCTAGAATACGAGAACTTTCTCCACCGTTCAGGCTTCAGAACGTTTGACGACATGATTCCAGTCATACAGACGAATCATGAGCTGCCGAAAAGTGAACAGATGTCGATCGTCGGCATATGGACTCACTTCGGATACGCGGATGAGTTTGATGGTGACGAGTATTTGGACGAAAAGCAGGCATGGTTAACTGGTCTAGAGAAGATAAAGACCTATCATGACTTTGAATTCATACATGCTCAGAACAGTGCGAGTTTTGTCCGGGATGGTTTGTTCACAGGACATAGTCATGCGAGGCTCGGTATCATTTTATATGGCTCTCGTCCTTATTCATCATTACCCGAATCGCTCACACGCCAGTCACTGACCATTAGTGCAAATGTCATACAAGTACGCCAGCTTGAGAAAGGTCAATCAGCCGGCTACAGTTTTGCTTTTACTGCAGAGCATTCGACACGTCTCGCAGTTGTCGATCTAGGTTATGGTGATGGAATTTTAAGGACCCGAAGCAAACATGAATGCTTGATCAATGGCCGCCGCTATCCGATCAAGGCATTGATGATGAGCCATATGTTTGTCGAGGTTGACAGCAATGTTGCCGCAGGAGATGAAGTCATACTCTATAGTAATGACATTCGTATCGATGAATATACATTTAAAGGGGTCGGTGCTAATTCTGAACAGTTGAGTGCGCTCAACCACCATTCATTATTAAAGGAGATTAAATTATGACATTACAATATGTTCAAAATGAACTTACATTGCACGGACATCGATTAAGTGATATTGCCAAAGAATATGGTACCCCTCTCTTTGTGTATGATGAGACATTGATCCGTGAGCAGTGCAGAAGATTCCATCAAGCACTCACAAAATCTGAACTGAACTATACGATTTCTTACGCTTCAAAAGCATTCTCATCTATCCAGCTGTTCAATTTGATGGCTGAAGAAAACATGGGTCTTGATGTCGTCAGTGAAGGTGAATTATTTACGGCACTGCAGTCAACAGTGCCAGAGAACCGGATTCATTTCCATGGCAACAACAAAACTAACCAGGAAATTAAATATGCTATAACATCAGGGGTAGATTATTTTGTGATTGATAGTTTAAGCGAAATCGACCGTCTAGATGCATTAGCAGACCGTCCTGTCAAAGCTGTACTGAGAATTAATCCAGGTGTTGAAGCTCATACTCATGAATTCATTCAAACCGGTCAAGAGAACAGTAAATTCGGACTCAGTATCAAAAAAGGGCTTGCCCTCGAAGGCATTAAAAAAATTCAGTCATCAAGTCATATTGAATTCATGGGAGTCCATTTTCATATAGGGTCACAAATATTTGAATCAACAGGAACAATCGCAACCATCCATTTAGTGATTGACTGGTTATCCGAAAATAATATTCCGATTGAAGTACTGAATATCGGCGGCGGATTCAGCATCAAATATACTGACGATGATGTCAGCTACCCTATTGAAGAAGGCATTCAGGCTATTACTGATGCTCTCAAAGATGCTTGTCAGAGAAAAGATTATCCGCTCCCAGAGATTTCACTGGAACCTGGCCGTTCGATTGTTGGAGCTGCTGGTATTACCTTATATGAAGTCGGTACAATCAAAGAAATTCCTGACGTCAATTATTATGTCTCTATTGATGGTGGCATGAGCGATCATATCAGAACAGCACTGTACGATGCTCAGTACGAACTGAAGCTTGTGAATCGCGATGAACCACACGACAAATTGATGACGATTGCCGGAAAGTTATGTGAGTCAGGTGATATCATTCGCCGTGATATCAAATTACCATCAAGCATCCAGTCCGGAGATTATTTAGCTGTCTTGTCCACAGGTGCCTACCATTACAGCATGAGTTCAAATTATAATCAAATGTTAAAACCTGCTGTTGTATTTGTCAGTGAATCAGGTGTCCGTGAAGTCATCCGTCGTCAAACACTTGAACAATTGATTCAAAACGAAGTGTTAGATTAAACTCCTATCTTTAGGAGTTTTTTATTGTTATTTTTTTTATAATCGTATTATTAAGTTTACATAACATAATTATAATTTATAAAATGATAAAATTTTTTATAGATATAAAATAAGGCACCCTAACCAATTATGTTAGGGTGCCTTATTAACGTTACAGTATAATTATAAATTATAATTTAACAACGTTAGCCGCCTGCGGTCCACGATCGCCTTCAACGACTTCGAATTCCACTGCTTGGCCTTCTTCTAAAGATTTGTAACCTTCTTGGTTAATTGCTGAAAAATGAACGAATACGTCATTTTCTCCTTCGATTTCGATGAATCCGAAACCTTTTTCTGCGTTAAACCATTTTACTGTACCTTGTTTCATGTTTGAAACCTCCAAGACTAAAAATTCAATATGCAATTATTCACATATTACAAAATAAATACGTTTGTTATTCACTTTGTAATATGGAATAACGCTTATTGCTTGTATTTATTATAAAATAAGGAGGTATAATAATCAATACTATTTTGTGTTAATTTATACATTTACATAGTTTACCATCCTGTAATACAACATCATCTTTAAGCGGTATCACACTATGATAAATCTGTACATCTTCATCGCACTCTTCACAAAATTCTAATTCACAATTTCGATAAAATGCATGTATATGATGTTTGCCAATAATTTCATTAGGATATTGCTTTCTCATTTCTTCCAGCTGTGCTTTATATCCTTCTTTAAATGCTTCTTCTGTCTGATATGAACTACTCGTGATGACTTTTTCCTGCCAGCCATCAAACAACCACCAGCCTTCATAGTCAGCCCTCATGATTTTTATTTGAAACATATGATTCGCCTTCTTTCCAATCCAATCTATATTATGTAAGCTATATGATCAGATTTCAAGTAATACACTTGATAATGCTATTTATTAGGAATTTCATGTAAAAATCCATATAATTATGTTAAGAGGTGAAACTCATGATAACTCAACAAATTAAAGTCTATGGTCGCGTACAAGGCGTCGGTTTCAGAAATGCAACTACAACCCTGGCAAAAAAATTCGATGTGACGGGTACCGTTCAAAATGTTGATGATTACGTCGAAGTCTATGTGTCAGGTGAACGGAATGAAGTTCAACGGTTTTCTGAAAAAGTGATTAAAGGCCCTGCCCCTTTTTCTAGAGTGAAATCTTATGACGTTCAGGAAGTTCCTTATCAAGATTATAATCAATTCAAACAAATTTAACCTTAGTTATTTACAAAAAGGAAATGATGACTTATGAAGTATAGTGTCTCACATTTTATTGGTGCCATATTAGCCGTTCCAGTGGCGTTGATTGTCGGTTTCATCAGTATCAACTTCTTTGTTGTTGATCAATGGATAGATTGGCTGCTTATGATCGGCAGCTATATCGGAGCATACATCCCTATTCAAATGACAACGTCTAATCAATACTTGAATGAAATGGGTTTATCTCGCCGGGAATACAAATATGTGAGAAAGCATTTGACTGAGGCTAACCCTAAAGTCAAAACATTGCTCAGTCAATACACAAAAATCCGCAGCTATACAGATTTTAAGACGATCAATGAAATTAACCGGATCGTAAGAACCATCTACAAAACCGTTCAAAAAAATCCTAAGAAATTTTTTAAAGTAGATAGTTTCTTTTTTTCACATCTTGATAACACTGTCAATTTAATTAATCAATACGTTTACTTAGCAAGAATGCCTCACAAAAATGACGATGAAATGAAACAGCTCAATGCAGCTAAAATTACATTAGAAGAATTAAAGCGGACATTACAGGCTGATTTAAGAGCGTTAAATGCTGAAGATTATCAGCAGATGTCTGTTGAAGTGGATCTTGCCAAAATCAATCAGCCAAAATCTCTTGAACATCAAGAACAAGTAGAAGTTCCTGTACTAAAACGTTCGCAGCAAAAAGAAAGGATTGAACGCTAATTATGCCAAAAGATGAATTGTTAGATGACTTGACTGCAAATCCATTTGCTTCAACTGAATTACAAGCTGAATTACAAGCTCAACCCGTTATCCGACCGGATATTACGACGCAGACTGCTGAACTCTCCCCTGAAAAGAGAGAAAAAATCAACCAGATTAAAAACCAGATTAAACCGCTGGACAATGAAAATCTATTGATGTACGGTGCGAATGCTCAGATGAAACTGTCACAGTTCTCTCATCAAATTCTAGATGAAGTACAACGAAAAGATATCGGTCCCATTGGTGACAATTTAGATCATTTGATGAACAAGCTCAAAGAAATCGATCCGGACGAACTCAATCAGCAGGAACGTTCCCGATTTAAACGACTGTTTAAAAAGGTCTCTTCGAGCATTAACGAACTGCTGTCGAGATACCAGTCTGTTTCAGGGCAGATTGACCGTATCTCTGTTGAACTATCTCATTCTAAAGATGTGTTGATGAAGGATGTTGCACTTCTCGATCGACTCTATGAAGAGAACCGTTCTTATTTTGAAGCACTGGATATGTTCATTATGGCTGCAGAGGAAAAACGAGATGAATTGAATGCTGAACTTCCGATGCTTCAACAAAAAGCAGCAGCTTCAAATGATCAGTTGATGGTACAGGAAGTCAATGATATGCGTCATTATATCAACAGACTCGATAAACGTGTCTATGATTTAAAATTATCCCGTCAGATTACATTGCAGTCAGCTCCACAAATTCGGATGATTCAAGATGTCAACCAGACGCTGGCTGAGAAAATACAGAGTTCCATATTGACGAGTATTCCATTATGGAAAAATCAAATGGCGATTGCGTTGTCACTGCTGCATCAACAAAAAGCATCTAAAGCGCAGCAGCAGGTGACGAATACAACGAATGAACTACTACTTAAAAATTCTGAAATGCTGAAAACCAATACAATATTGACCGCTCAAGAAAATGAACGAGGTATTGTGGAAATTGAAACATTGAAAACAACACAGAATAACATTGTTGAAACTATTCGCGAAACACTTACTATTCAGCAGGAAGGTGCTTCAAGACGTCGTGCTGCTGAAGCAGAACTCTCCAAAATGGAAAACGATCTTAAAAATCAGCTGCTGCAGCTGCAAAATGAAAAAAATCAATCGAACTATTAGTTCGATTGATTTTTTTAGTTGTATTGAATTTTTTCCTGGCGTGCACCAAGCAGATAACCGATGATATATCCGACAACTGCAAACAGCAACCATTCCATAGACTCCGCTTTTAAAGGCAGGTTGTCGATAAACGGCAAGTTGATTACTTGATAAGCATGCATCACTGATAACAGCGATACAACCGTCACTAATCCTATAGCAACCTGCTGTGCAAGCGGTGGTGTCGGAATAAATTTAGCAAGCAGCATCACTAGAACAAGTGTCATCGCAATAGGATACAACACAAGCAATACTGGCACTGATTTTGAAATAACTGCGGACAGCCCCTGGTTTGCAAGGATGAAACTGAACAAAGTAAAAATGATGACGTAGACTTTGTATGAAACTTTCGGGAAAATTTCATGGAAATACTCACTGACAGCAACAATCAATCCAACAGAAGTCGTCAAACAAGCTAGTGTGACAATAATACCGATCAGCAGCTTACCAAAACTACCAAACGTATTATCTGCTACATGTGTCAAAATATAAGTACCCAGATCCAGTTGATTTTTATCAATCTTTGCCATTTCAGCTGCGGAAATGCTGTAATGATTCCCGATCCAGCCGAGAGTCAAGTAGATAATTCCTAAAGCCACTGCAGCAATTGTTCCTGCTAGTACAGTCTGTTTGAACAGCCCTGTTTCCTTAGTGATGCCTTTCGCTTTAATAGCATTGAGCACAATGACTGAGAATGCAATTGCCGCAATTGCATCCATCGTTAAGTAACCTTCAGTGAATCCTTTGAAGAAACTACTTCCTCCAGATACATAGGATTCAGTGTCAGACGGTGTTGCAGGTTCGTTGAATAATATATATATCCCTCTGATCACTAGTAAGACAATAGATACAAGTAAGACGGGTGTTAACACAGAACCCACTCTATCTACCATTTTAGAAGGATTAACTGCCAAAAAGAAAGAAATGCCAAAATAGATGAGTGTGAAAATAAATAAAGACAAAGCCGAAGGTGAATTGAGAAATGGTACAATAGCCATTTCGTATGATGTTGCACCTGTACGCGGAATGGCAAACAATGGACCAATCGTTAAGTAAATAGCCATTAAGAAAATGACACCAAATATTGGATTGATTTTACGAAGTGCTGCTTTGTACCCGCCCTCATCAAGAGAGCCGACAATAATTCCTAAAAGCGGCAGCCCTACGCCTGTAAAAATAAATCCTAAAATAGCCGGCCAGAAAAATTCACCACTTGCAAAACCAAGTTTAGGTGGAAAAATCAAATTACCAGCTCCGAAGAAGATGGCAAATAGCATAAAACCGATAACCCAAGTATTTTTTTTCATAAAACTCCTCCTAAACAATAAAATGATAACAGAAAAATCATAACACTGTGCCGCGTTGAAGTCCAACACTTTCTGAATATTTAAAAAATATAATTAAATATTAAACGACTAATGTATAGATTGCAACAGTAATTTTTTTAGGAGTGGTGAAATGACAAACGGTAAATTTTCTACACCTTCCACAAATACACAGTAATCATTATAGATATTTTTAATAGTTGATTCTACATGAGCTTCAATAGCCGACTGACTTAAAAATACGTTGATCACATATATTCCACGTCGTCTCAAATTCATCACTGCTTCATGAGTATCAATGATTCCATTTGATTCATAGCCGAATGCCGACGGTTCCCCGTCGGAGAAAACAATGATGAATTTCTGCAGTTCGCTGCGTCTACTGATCATCTCCCCTGCCACTCTAATGGCAAGTCCGTCTCTATTATCATCTTGTGCCTTAATGGTTGCAATACCATGACCCGCGTAAACGTTCAGTGATTCCTGATAGTTGACAAGATAATCAAAAATATTACGCTGAGACTGCTCGTCCGAGCTAAATGTGTCTTCATTGAATGCCATGATCTCGTGGCGGATGGACAGCTTCTTTAACGTTTCATGAAACAGTGTAATCCCTTTTTTTGTTTCTTCGATTTTATCTTCCATACTGTATGAAGCATCAACCAAGAGAGTGAATGTGGCATCCAGTTCTTTTGACTGCATATCGTTTTTGTAAAATAATCGTTTTTGATCGTCCAAAAACCAATTGACAAGTTTTTTATCAAGCCGCCCTTTTGTCAGATGCGTTCTTGAATTTTCATTGCGATGTGCAATCGTCTTCTGAATAATCGAAGTGAGTTTTCTTACTTCAGGCAGAACTTCTTTCTGAAGTAAGGAATAATTTTGTACTGTTTCTCCAGTAATGACGGGTGTTTTCCATTCAATCATGACGTTGCTGTTTTCTTCACCCAGCTGCTCAGAAATATCAACGCCTTCACCGTCTTTTTTTGATTCACTTTTACCTCGACCTGCCATGATCTCAGTAGGTTCATCGGAGGAATGTCCTTCTCTGCCTTCCGCTGTTTTCGCACCACTGTTCTGTCCTTCAGACACTTCTGTTTGAAGATAGCTGTCAGACTGTCCTTCAGCTGAACGGCTCTTAGCCATCACTTCTTCAGTGTCAATATCACCTTCTGTTGAATCGTTTCCGGCAAGTTCAACTCCTTTGATTTCTTTGAATCTTTTAATATCTTCGAGCAATTTAACAGGCAGATAATAATAATCATTTAACATATCACGGGTCAGCAGTTCATCGATGATATACATCATCGCAACAGCAAGATCAGCGCTGTCTTCAGTAGAATTCAATGTAAATAAACGGCTCAGCAGCTCACGCAGTCGTCCATTGATTGTTTCATCATAGGCGGTTTCAAGGCCCAAAATATTATCGGTCAATACTGCCTCCTCAATTTGAAGAAACAGTAGGTCGGTCGGCATCTTTTTCGTACGATAGACTGTCAGCTGACTGGCATTATCCTGACGTTTTAATAATCGTCTTGTAGTAAAATATTTTTTTGCAGCAGGGCGTTTTTTAATGATGAACTGTGTTAAGCGCTGTTCTTCCAGCATGACAAAGAGCTGCATGAAAAACTTTCTGTAGAGAAAATCTTCTTCAAGCATCGTAAGAATAACGTCCTGATCTTGAGCACTATAGCCCATCCCATATAGCAGACAGTCGCTTTTCAAAGCATATATTTCATCATGCGCCTCACGATGCCGCCATTTAAAACTAACATTGAGCTGTTTCTCAAGCGGATTGTAGTAGCCGAATTTTTGATAGCCGACTTTCACTTCATTATCTTCCATGACAAGCTGTGCTAGATCAGTGAGCATCATCAACTGTGACGGATCAATCTTTTCATCATTGAACAGTATAAATTTATCTGCCATTAAAATGTCAGTTCCATCGCATTGATAATTGCCTGCTGTTCTCTTTCATCTTCCAGTTTGTCAATGACAGCTCTTTTGATTGCCCGTTCAACCGGCATAATAGTTGTCAGATCACATAAATCAAGAAGTGCCCTAATAGAGCTTGCTTCTTCGCTGATCTGTCCCTGCTCAGCCATCATCACTAAATCTTTGTTGAACTGAATCAGTTGACCGATTAATCTCTCATCTGTCAGTTGAGTCTGTTCCATGATAACCTGCTTTAATATTTCTCCTGAAATATAATGCATATCAATGACGACAAAACGATTTTTCAATGCTTCATTCATCGGTAATGTACCAATGTAACCGACATTGATTGCAGCAATGACTGCAAAATCATCATGAGCAGTCACTACTTCTCCAGTAAATGGATTGGTGATCGTACGTCTGAAGTCCAGCACACCATTTAAAATCGGCAGTGTCTCAGGCTTCGCCATATTGATTTCATCGATGTAGAGCAGCCGTCCTTCTTTCATCGCCTGAATCACGGGTCCTTCGACAAACGTAATTTGAGTTTCACCGTTCACTACTTCAATCGTCTTAAAACCGAGCAGACTTTCCGCATCGAGATCAACAGAACAATTAATACTATTCATCTCTTGTTTTAACTGCAGCTTCAATGTTTCAGCAAGTTTAGTCTTGCCTGATCCCGTCGGCCCTTTCAGCAAAATATTTTTTTTGAGCTTAATCATGTTTATGGCATCGTTTAATATCGTAGTATCTTCATTTTGATATAAATTCATCACGAACCGTCTCCTTCAATAATAAAAAGGGCTTTCGCCCTTTAGATTTCTTCAAAATATTCCTTGTAGTAACCGCCGACTTTACCGCTGTTATCTCTTATATGATAGTACTCTTCCGTTTCATTGACAACATCATATGTCTCGCCTATCGTCAGCATATCACTTACTTTGTATTTTTTTGCTTGAGTCTGTACGACTTTCACTTGTTTAATCGGCTCTTTAGTCAGCCATTCTTCATGTAACATAACAATCCTCCGTAAATTCAATTACTATAACAAATAATACACTACTTTTGACTATGAAATAAAGAGATTTAATGAAAATTTATGATGACCAGCAAAACAACGTCCTGACTTAATGATATGTCAGGACGTTGTTGTAAATCAGCTTTCAAGTAATAGATCTTCTGGATTTTCAATCAATTCTTTAACTGTTTTAAGGAAGCCGACTGCTTCTTTACCATCAATAATTCTATGGTCATAGCTTAATGCGATGTACATCATCGGACGATTTTCCATACGCTCTTTATCAATAGCAATAGGGCGCGTGACAATTGAGTGCATTCCTAGAATCGCTGCCTGCGTTCCATTGATAATCGGTGTCGACATCAATGAACCGAACACGCCGCCATTAGTAATGGTGAATGAACCATTCATCATATCGTCCAGCCCAAGTTTTTTGTCGCGTGCTTTCACTGCAAGATCGTAAATACTGCCCTCAATTTCAGCAAAGTTCTTTTTATCACAATCACGTACAACTGGAACAACAAGCCCTTCTTCTGTTGATACTGCAACACCGATATCATAGAACTGTTTTAATACTAAATCATCACCGTCGATTTCAGCGTTAACCGCAGGATATTTTTTCAGTGCAGCTACAACTGCTTTCGTGAAGAACGACATGAAACCGAGACGAGTTCCATTATGATCTTCCTGGAACTTGTCTTTTTTACGTTTACGAAGTTCCATCACATTCGTCATATCCACTTCGTTGAATGTCGTCAGCATTGCTGTATTTTGAGATACTTCCAGTAATTTATTAGCAATTGTTTTACGGCGGCGTGACATCTTCTCACGGATGACCGGTTTATTAGGGTTTTCTTTCGGTGCCGCTTTCTCAGCAGGTGCAGCTGCTCTCGGTGCTTCCTGCTTCGTGCTGTTCTCAACATCATGGCTCCGGATTAAACCACGTGGGTCTTTCGCATTGATTTCACTTAAATCAATGCCTTTTTCACGCGCTAGTTTACGTGCAGAAGGTGTTGCCACAATTCGTTCTACTTTGTTTGTATCTTCAACTGCTTGTTCGACAGTCGGTGTTTTTTCAGCATTTCTATTATTATCAGGTGCTGGTGCTTCTGATTTCTGTTCCGCAGGTTGTGCATTACTTCCGTTTTCATCAACGATTGCAATGACTGACCCTACTTCGACTGTGTCGCCCTCTGCAGCCTTCAATTCAGTGACAATTCCTGCTTCTTCAGAAATCACTTCAACGTTGACTTTATCGGTTTCAAGTTCAACGATATTTTCACCCTTTTCAACACGGTCGCCCACTTGCTTAAACCATGTTGAGATCGTACCTTCCGTAATTGATTCTGCTAATTCTGGAACTCTGATTTCTGCCACTTTAATTTCCCCCTTAAATAGTTAACGCGTTCTGAATAATTTGAGACTGCACAAGCTTATGAATTTCATTGTCGCCTTCTGATGGGCTTGAACGCTCGATTCTACCGTAGTAGTTGACAGCGATATTGCCTGCTAATGCTTCCAGCTGAGGATAAATGTAATTCCATGAGCCCTGGTTTTTAGGTTCTTCCTGAACGAAACCGATCTCCTTGATGCCTTTAAGCTCATTGATCACTGCTTTGATTTCTTCAGCAGGCAGCGGATACAGCTGTTCAAGTCTGACTAGCAGAATCTCCTCGTTCGGTGATTTCTGCAGTTCAGTGTACAGATCAATCGCCACTTTACCGCTCGCAATCAGTAATTTCTTCACTTTTGTCTTTTTGAAGTTGTCCACAATAATCGGTCTGAATGAACCTGTTGTGAATGCGTCTACTTTGTCAGATACAAAGTTGTTGCGCAGCAGACTCTTCGGCGTCATGACTACTAATGGTCTCATCTTGTCAGTGTTCAAGAAATGTGCCTGTTTGCGAAGTAAGTGGAAGTAATTAGCTGTACTTGTTAAATTTGCTACAGTCCAGTTATTTTCAGCGCCCAGCTGTAAATATCTTTCTAGACGAGCTGATGAATGTTCCGGCCCTTGACCTTCGTAGGCATGTGGCAGCAGCAATGTCAGACCTGTCGTTTCGCCCCATTTCGCGTTCGCGCTGGAAATAAAGTTATCAAACATCATCTGTGACATGTTTGAGAAGTCGCCGTACTGGGCCTCCCAGACCGTCATCGCTTCTTTGTTCTCCACGTTATAGCCGTATTCAAAGCCGACAACCGCCGCCTCTGACAACGGTGAGTTATGAATATCAAACGATGCCTGACTGTCAGTGATGTGCTGAAGTGGTGTATATTTAGCGCCTGTGTTCTCATCACTCAATACAGCATGACGCTGTGCGAATGTTCCCCGTTCAGAATCCTGGCCCGTCAGACGGACTGGATGGCCGTCTTCAATGATTGTGCCGAATGCAAGCAGTTCTGCATGCCCCCAGTCAATCAATCCATCTTTAGTGAACGGCTCATGACGTCTGTCTAGTATTTTTGAAAGCTTGCCGAACAGTGTAAAGCCTTCCGGATAAGTCAGCATCTCTTCGTTCAGTTTTGTCAGTCTGTCTTTAGTGACACCTGTTTCAACGGTCTGTTGACCTGTGCTGACAGCTTCCGGCATCGCCATCTCAGCATCAAGCACTTTTTCGTTCTTATCGATGGCATTATGCGCAGAGCGAATCGCTTCTTCTGTCTGACGGAAGATCTCATTCATTTCATCTTCAGTGATCGTTCCTTCAGCAACAAGTTCCTTGCCGTATTTAATCTCAATGCTCGGGTGGCCTTTCACTTCTTTGTAGAGCATCGGATTAGTCACTGACGGCTCATCCATCTCGTTATGGCCGTAGCGTCTGTAGCCGACTAAGTCAATCACAAAGTCTTTGTTGAACTGCTGACGGAACTGCATCGCTAGAATCACCGAGTCAATACATGCCTCTACATCATCTGCATTGACATGAACGATCGGTATGTCATAGCCTTTCGCTACATCAGTCGCATAGACTGTAGAACGTGAATCATAGCTTTCAGTAGTGAAACCGACGCGGTTGTTCGTGATGATATGGAGTGAACCGCCTGTAGAATATCCTTGAAGATTGCTCAAGTTCATGCTTTCAAAATTGATACCTTGACCCGGGAATGCAGCATCACCGTGAATTAAAATCGCAAGTGCTTTATTGAAATCGACTTCCGGCTTCGTGACACCTGTAGTCTCTTCCTGATTAGCACGCGTCTTACCTAACACGACAGGAGCAACAATCTCTAGATGACTCGGATTATTGGCAAGTGTGATCATTTGTTCAGTGCCGTAACGTGTGGTCTTTTTAACGCCGCCTAAATGATACTTAACGTCCCCGGTCCAGCCTTTAGTGACTTGAAGACTACCGTCTTCCGGCAGGAATTTCATCGGGTCTGTATGCATGAATTCAGACAGCATCATTTCATATGGTTTTTCAAGAATGTGTGTCAATACATTGAGGCGACCGCGGTGAGCCATACCAATCTGGATATTCTTGATGTTATTATCGCTCGAAATAGCCAGCACTTTTTGAAGCATCGGCACTAAAGCATCGACCCCTTCAATTGAAAAGCGTTTTGCTCCGACGAAGTTTTTATGAATATATTTTTCAAACCCTTCAACTTGAGCAAGACTTTTGAGCAATGTGATTTTTTCTTCTTTGGTGTATGAATTTTTATTGTTTGACTCGATCGTTTTTTTCAGCCAGTCACGTTCTTCGGTGTTGTTGATATGGCTTACTTCATAAGCGATTGTTCCTTGATAAATTTCAGACAGCTGTGTCACTGCCTCATAGGCATGAGCAGCCTGCCCGTCAAAATGAGCGGACACTAAACTTGCCGGCAACTTTTCAAGGTCCTGTTGTGTCAAGTTAAAATCTTCTATAGTTAATTTCGGCAGATTTTCACGTTTAGGTTTATAGAGTGGATAAATATCAGCCGTAAGATGCCCGTACTGCCTAATATTATCAACCAGTCTCATCACCGATTTTACTTTTTCTGAATCGATGCCACTGACCACTTGACCAGTTGATATCGTTGAAAATAATTCTTGTAGTTCCCCTGTCACAGATGCTGGATCTTGAGCATATTGATCGAACATCTCTAGTAGATAACCTAAATTTGCACCGAACCTAGCAGGCGCTTCTTCGAGGTTTTTCCCTTTCATTTTAGTTCCACCCTCCACAATTGATATAAAACGTTTACATACCCTATTTTAGCACTCTAAATATTGATTTTAAAGGCTGTTCTGTTTTTTTATGAAAATATGTCTACTGTTCAGGTAATTGGATAATAACTTTTGTATATCGATTGAGCTCGCTGTCGATTTTGACGTTTCCTCCGTAGCTTTCAATAATTTTTTTCGCGATGGACAGTCCAAGACCGTTTCCACCCATTTCTCTGGAACGAGATTTATCAACCCGGTAAAATCTATCAAATATATAGGGAATGTCTTCTTCAGGAATGCCTGTGCCGTGATCGATGATTTCCAGCTGGACCATCTTATTTTTCAATGAAGTACGGACAATGATATGCTGGTCTTCTTTATCGTACTTCATCGCATTATCAAGGAAAATCAGCATCATCTGTTCAAACTGATGTCGATTGATTTTCAGCTTAATAGATTTATGGGTGGAATGGAATTCAAAGCGGTAGTCCGGATTCAACTGTGCGAGAGACTTCAATCTGGACTGTATGTCGTCATTGATAAGAATCGTATCCAGTTCTCTATTATACTGTCCTTGGTTATCTTTAGTGAGCAGCAGAAGCTCCTCCACAAGCTTTGTAATCCGGTTCATTTCATCGAGTGAGATCTCAAGTGATTCGTCCATAATCTCGGGTTTATTTTTACCCCACCGATTAATGAGATTCAGATGACCTTGAATAATCTGCAGCGGAGTCCTTAACTCATGCGAAGCATCTTCGACAAACTGTTTCTGCTGATTGAATGATGTTTCAAGCTGCGCCATCATATTGTTGAATGTTTCAATCATATCATCTGTCTCATAATAGCTTTTAGGCAGTGTCAGTTTGTTCTGAAAACCATCCCGCTGAATCTGCTTCATCTGTTCCGAAAGCTTCCGAATCGGCTTCGTGATTTGATTGGAGAAGAAGTAGCTGATAATGGCTGTAATGAATAATGCAGTCAGTCCAAAAACACTGGCGAGCACAAACATGTACTGAATGATTGAATGATAGACAGACAGCGGATGGACAATAGTGACAAATCCAGAAGACTGCGCGGTATTGATCGGTGACCTGACGATGATAAAATCCTCATCCTGATGATGTTCCTCTGAGAACTCAACACGTGTTACCGGCTTAAATGCGGGAGTCAAGGTGATGGATTGATCACTTGACACACTCGTATAAGGTTGTCCTGCCGTATCATAGAAGATCACTTTCTGATGATCAGTGATAGCCGCCCTAATATCAACCGTCGATACTTCTCCTGGATTTCCAGTCACCAGAAGTTTGCCGACATCGACCGTACTTCGTCGTGCACTGTCAAATTCCTGTTCTTTCAAATAAATGCTGATGAAATAAATAATAAAGAAACTGAACAGCATGAAGATAATAAATGTGATGCTTGTTGTAATCAGCGTCCACTTCGTCTTCAGTGATGTAGATTTATTCATCGAATGACATAGCCTACCCCTCTAACGGTTTCAATGATGGACTGCATATGATAAGGTTTTAGTTTGTTTCTCAAGTAACGGATATAGACATCCACGACGTTCGTTTCAACTTCACTGTCATATCCCCATACATGTGACAATATCTGCTCGCGTGTCAGTACATGCTTCTGATTTTCTGCCAGCAGTTTCAGCAGTTCGAATTCTGTCTTAGTTAATTCAATCGTCTCATCATCAACACTGACAGTGAATGCATCGAGATTGATCATCAGCCGGTCGATAGTAATCTTAGATTCATGCGACTCATTACGTCGCATAATGACGCGTAACCGTGCCAGCAATTCTTCGATATCAAACGGTTTGACAATATAATCGTCCGCTCCGTAGTCGAGACCGATGACTTTGTCATAAGTATCTCCTTTTGCTGTAATCATGATAATCGGTGTTTTTTTAACGTTACGGACTCGTCGGCATACTTCAAGACCATTCATACCAGGCAGCATCAGATCAAGCAATATGCAGTCATAGTCTTGATTCAGAGCACTCTGTAGACCAGAATTTCCATCATTGACGATATCAACCTTGTAATTTTCATGGATCAGTTCTAATTCAATGAACCGCGCTAAATTATGTTCATCTTCAACAATCAATATCTTTTTCATCATCCATCTCTCCTTCAATTATTAATCAAATCATAACAATAAATTTTTTTCAATAAAACAAAAAAACCTGACGTTACCGTCAGGTTAATGGGCATAAAGGGGGTTACTAAAAATGACTCACGATTAGAGGGGGAACTCTTTTAATTGAGAATCACTTTCAATTACATTATATCTTATTGAGAATCATTGTCAATTAAATTATGTAAAAAAGTTTGCGCCAGTAATATACTGATTACTCCTCCGATAATTCCGGCAATGATATCTGTCGGATAATGAACACCTAAATAAACTCTTGAAGATGAAATCATCATGATACAGAGCACCGAGAGGCCGATAAGATAGGGTTTCAATGATCCTGTGTGATGTTTATTCAGCAAGTAGATAATGCTGCCGAAAAATGCCGTCGAACCCATCGCATGACCACTCGGAAAACTAAATCCAGTAATATCAATCAATCGCAGCAGCGTTGGTCTCTCTCTATCGAAAATATTTTTTAGCAGCGGATTAAGTGTCCCTGAAATAATCATTGCCAGAGCAAAGAATAAGGCATCTATTTTCATCCGTTTCAGCATTAAATAACAGATCACCATAAGAGACATAACCACCATCGCCCAGACTTCTCCCATTTTGGTAAACCCGAGCATAATGGATGTCGTGATAAAGCTCGCAGAAGAATAGATAAATTCGTATACTTCCTTATCAATCCATTTTCCTAGACGGGATTCATGGAAAAATGCGATCATTCCGAAGATCATCGTGAATATGATGATTAAAGTAATCCTTTGTACTCTAGACATAATCGTACTCCTTATCTGGCATCATCCAATATTTTTTGCAGCAGCTCTTCAGGTGTATACGTCATCTGAGCTTCGTTCATCGCAGCAATGACAGCTGATCGGTCTTCTTCCAATTGATTCAGCTCAGCAATAAGTGATTCACTGGTCAGTTCACTTTCCTGCAGGACACGTGCATAACCATGCTGCTCAAACAGTTTCGCATTATCAATCTGATCCCCCCGGCTCTGATCAAGACCAAGCGGAATAAGCAGCATCGGTATTCGGAGACTTAAAAATTCAAAGATAGCATTGGATCCTGCTCTAGAGATAATGGTATCTGTGACAGCAAATAAATGCGGTAATTCTTCTTTGACAAACATAAACTGCTTATAGCCAGGTTGATTAAGTGCGCTGTCTTCCAACCCATTACCTGTGATATGTATGATTTGATAACAGTCAAGCAGTACAGCTAAATGAGTTCTAATGGTCTCATTGATATGCTTAGAACCAAGTGAACCACCCATTACAAGAAGAACTTTTTTTTCGTCATTGAAACCTGTCAGCCTGTATCCTTCATCCTTATTACCGGTAAAAATTTCTTTTCTGACTATTCCGCCCACATAATCCGATTTATCTTCTGGAACATACTTCAATGTTTCTATGAATGTTGTATAGCATTTTGTCGCAAATTTTAGAGAAATTTTATTGGCAAGTCCAGGCGTAACGTCTGATTCATGAATAATCGTCTTGATCTTCAGCATCTTTGCAGCAATGACGACTGGTACCGTGACAAATCCACCTTTTGAAAAAACAATATCAGGTTTTTCTTTGCGTAGTATTCTGTAGGCATCAACGACACCTTTTTGCACTTTGATGATGTCTTTAGCATTCTCCACTGAAAAGTAACGGCGCAGTTTGCCGCTGGATATCCCATAATACTTAACCTCTGGAAATTGTGTCGTTATCATTTCTTTTTCAATGCCTGTTTTAGAACCGATATAAATACAGTCAATTTGTTGTCCAACAGCTTCCGGAATTAGAGCCATGTTGACAGCAACATGGCCAATAGTTCCTCCGCCTGTAAAAGCAATCTTCACAGTTTCACCTCAATTATTTCATTGTTTTTATATACTTCACTGCGCCATTCAGCTGAGTATCATTGTCATTTAACTCATCCCTTAATAATTCAGTAAATTTGACAGTAGCATCTCCCGTCATTTGTCCCGTCACAGCTAATCCCTCATCTATCTGGAACTGCTGGATGCTGAGTGTTGTCTCCTCATCAAACGTCTTATCGACCTTACCAGGATCATAACCTAGAGCTTTTAAGCCAGTTTCGAGAGATTTAATTTGAGAGTTAGATTCGCCTTCAACGTATACTTCTTCAGGATCAAGAATATGGATGTTGGCGTATGCCGGCAGTTCTATTTTCTTGTCAGGTGCTATTCCTTTTTTATGAATCCACGTTTTGTCAGGTGTCAGCCATTTCATTTGAGTATACTTCAGCATAGAATCATCTTTAAACGGCGCAGCTGTTTGAACAATCCCTTTGCCGAATGATTTTGTACCGACGATATCTGCTTTGTCGTGATCATTTAAGGCAGCAGCAAACACTTCAGAGGCACTTGCAGATCCTTCATTCATAATGATGACAGTTGGTAGATCTTCAGTGATTGGATTTACTGGATTCTCAGCTACATATGATTTCGCTTTCTTGTCGTTAGCCTCTGTATAGAAGAGGACATCTCCTTTGTCGATGAACTCATTGGCCATTTTACTTGCTTCCTCAAGATAGCCGCCAGGATTATTACGAAAATCAAGAATCAGTTTCTTCATGCCTTCCTGATCCATTTTCTTCAGTGCTTTGTTGAATTCTGCCGCAGTTCCTTCCTGGAATTTAGTCACGGTAATAAGCGCCACTTTATTTTTCAGCATTTTAGTTTCAACACTATTCAAATGGATGGTATCTCTTTTGATTTTGACATCGAATGGATCATCTGTTCCACGCTTGATTGTCAATGTCACTGTCGTTCCTTCTTTGCCACGAATTTTTTTGACGACATCGACACTTGACATACCTTTAGTGCTCTTACCATTGATTTCCACAATCTCATCGTTAGCCTGAATACCTGCCTTGTCAGCCGGTGCCCCTTTAATTGGGCTGGTAATAATGATTTTATCACCTTCTTCACCCATTTCAGCACCGATACCTTGGAAATCACCGCTCATGGAATCACTAAATTCCTCCTGCTCGGATTTGGTCATATATTCACTGTATGGATCATCAAGACCATTAACCATTCCCTTAATCGCACTATCTACTAACTTTTCTTTGTCCACTTCTTTGTAATACTGAGAGTTCAGCGTATCGTATACCTGGTACAACTTGATAAATTCCGCCCGTTTTGGAGACTGTTGATTATATACATTATCGATGCCGCCCAGCATTGCGAAAGCTGTCACAGCTGCAGTGACAATGATAGCTGTCAACAGCAGCATTATAAATCTGAAAAGACTGATGGTTACTTTTTTTTCCTTGCCTTCTACCTCATGCTCTTTATGCTCATTATTCAAATTTTTCACATCCAAATTAATTTATAAGTCATTTTATCAATATAACGATTAAAACGAAAGTTTTCTACATAAAAAGACACTTCAATAATGGAATTTCCATTCATTTGAAGTGTCTTAAATGAGCAGTTAAAACTTGCGCCATTCCTCGTACTGTTCATAAAGGTCATCAAAAACCGACAGCTGCATCTGAGCCGAGCCATAATTCTCAATGTAATCTGACAGACTGTGATAGTCTGCTTCGTCCTTAGGGAACATCAAATCGTTGAATACTTCATCAGCAAAATCACCTTTTGACCCTTTAGCGCCTCTCAGCGTAAGAATATACTGATAAAAGGAAAATGATTTGCTCATTAGTTGACTTCTATTTTAAGGACAGTGGATGTGGCTTTGATCAGCTGGGCAGTATCAACAATATCAATTTGTTTGATCACATCACTGTTCGTGATAATAACAGGTGAAATAGCTGATGAAGCTTTCTGCTTGATCAGCTCAATATCAAATTCCACAAGTTCATCACCGACAGAGACTTTATCTCCCGCTTTGACTTTAGTTGTGAATCCTTCACCATTCATGGCGACAGTTTCAAGTCCGATATGCAGCAGCAACTCAAGTCCATTCGCTGCTTTTAGTCCGATGGCATGTTTTGTCGGGAAGACATTGACGACTTCACCTTCAATCGGTGCTACTAATTTACCTTCCGCAGGATCGATACCAAATCCTTTACCCATCATTTCTTGGGCAAACACTGGATCTGGAATATCTGCTAGTTTAACGTAGTTGCCTGAAATCGGTGCTTTAACTTCAATGGTTTTTGAAGCTTCTTCACCTTTACCAAATAATTTTTTGAACATATGCCAAGTCTCCTTCACATGATAGTTATGATTTGAAATGTCCTATAAGGTCACTATACCCTAATTCTTCAAGTTTATCGTA
>CAACXC010000063.1_pt1 | contig 44108 bp, 41 predicted proteins | sample 2275831 | NCBI WGS metagenome assembly CAACXC01 (sample SAMEA5312476, study PRJEB27640) | indoor metagenome | biome: indoor environment; feature: uncontrolled; material: tiles wood | place: Germany | collected 2014-07-07
TGGAATGTCAACAGTTTCTTAGACACTTTTCATGTGTAAATTTTTAAACGCCACAGGCGTTAAATAATGTAATGAAGAATGTGGTCTAAAATTGTTGTACCAATTCACATAATCAAATAATTCGGTTTCTAACTGGTTCAAGTCTTCAAATTTCATTTGTTTTACAAGTTCAGTTTTTATCGCTTTCATCGTTGCTTCTGCAACTGCATTATCATAAGGACAGCCTTTTGTACTTAATGAACGTTTGATGTTAAATGTTTTTAATACTTCATCTATCAATTTGTTGTCGAATTCTTTACCTCTATCTGTATGGAATAATTCTATTTGTTCTAAATTATGATTAATTTTACTAATTGCTTTCGTCACTAAATGGGCATCTTTATTTTTACCTGCACTATAACCAACGATTTCTCTATTGAAGAGATCAATAAATAAACATATGTAATTCCATGTTCCTGCGACTTTAACATACGTTAAATCACTGACTAAAACTTCTAAAGGCTGTTCCCTTGTAAATGAACGATTCAAGTGATTTTTTATTAATTTTTCATTTGTTTCTTTCTGATGATTTTTATATTTGACTTTAGTATAAACTGAAATTAAATTATATTTTTTCATAATACGACCTATTTTTCGTCTAGATACAATAATACCTAATTTATTTAATTCATTTTTAATTTTTCTTGTACCAAAGCTCTTTCTATTTGAGTTAAAAGTACTAACAATAACTTGTTCTAATTCCAAGTCATCTTTTTTTGGTTTATTTGGCGTTCGTTTTATTGAATCATAGTAAGTGCTTCTTGATATTTTTAGGACTTTACACATTGCTGATACTGAATATTGATAAGCATTCTGTTGAATGACTTCTATTTTCGTCCCATGATCAGCGCTGCTTGCTTTAAAATATCATTTTCCATCTTTAATTGTTGATTTTCTTTACGCAATTTTCTTAGCTCTTTTTCCTCATCAGTTAGATTATCAACAACATTAAATGAACCACTATTTTGATGATTCTTAATCCATTTATCCAACGCCGAAGGTGTTAAATCATATTCTCTAACAATATCAGATTTAGATTTTCCATTTTCAAATAATCGCACCATTTGAAGTTTAAATTCTGGTGTAAATGTTCTTCTAGTTCTAGTCATAAATAAATCGCCTACTTTCTTTGATTTAACAATACATCCCCTCAGGGGAGTTGTCCAATTAAGTGTAGACGATTCATACCATACTTCATTAATGAATTTCTAAAGGCTTCTTCTTGCCATCTATTCCCGTTAACATCAACAAATAGATATTCTGAATTCATTTCTCTAAATTCATCTGTAAAATTAATAATTAGTTGCTTAGTTTGTTTGCTATATAGCACATATCTAAAATTATTATTCTTAGTTATAGGAAAGAATATTGTTCTATTGTAGAAATCAATATCACTTATTTTAATGTTCAATACTTCCCCTATTCTACCAAAGGTATCTAATAAAACGTTAATAGCAACGTACATTCTATAATCTGCAAAGTATTGATTATCAAAGCTTTTCAATAATTTAGTTAAATCTTCTTTAGTAATAACTTTAATTTTTCATTCTAACGTTTAAAACATCTTATATTACTAAAAGGGTTAATTTCAATGCAATTCATTTCATATAGCGTTTGATAAAATGTTTTACATAGCTTTATATAAGTGTTAATAGTTGATGGTTTTAACTTTCTTACTTCACCACATTTCTTAATTTATCACGATAATGCACCTTAACATTTCAAAGATACCTAACAAACTCCTCAGCTTGTTGTGCAGTTAAATCAAATTGACTGACTTTATTATTAAAATAATCATTCAAAGCATTAAATACTTTGTTATAGTTCTTTAAAGTATTCCTACTTAAATTTAATAGTTGCTTCTCATTAACTACAATTTCCTTAAATCTCTCAAATTCATTATTTAAATTTACTTCCCTACTTCTTCTTGTCTTAATTCTCGACATAATAAAACCCCCAACATTTAATTTAATAAACATTGAGGGTTAATATATCAGTTTTGAAGTTTACCATTTCAGCTTTCTTTCATTACTTAGGGACTTGTGATTCCTATAAGGTTAGAAGTAGCTAAAATAACTAATTGGAAAATTCTAGTTGGTGAAGTCTCCGCTTCTTTCATAACTCAAGAATGGCTTAATTAAACCTTCTTAAGCTCTCTTAATCTCTTCCATCACGAACGCTTCGAAGATATCGCCTTCTTTGATGTCGTTGAAGTTCTCAATGGTGATACCACATTCATATCCTGCTGATACTTCTTTCACGTCATCTTTGAAACGACGAAGCGCATCGACTGCGCCTTCGTAGACGACGATGCCGTCACGGATAATGCGGACGCTTGCATTACGTGTGATCTTACCTTCTGTGACATAGCTTCCTGCAACTGTACCGACTTTAGAGATATTGATCGTCTGACGAACTTCCGCCTGACCGATGACTTTCTCTTCGAATTCAGGATCAAGCATCCCTTTCATCGCATGTTCAATCTCTTCGATGACTTTATAGATGATACGGTGCAGACGCATGTCTACTTTCTCTGCTTCTGCCGCACGTTTCGCGTTCACATCAGGACGGACATTAAATCCGATGATGATACCGTTTGATGCGGATGCTAATGTAACGTCTGACTCGTTGATTGCCCCAACTGCTGTATGGATAATACGGACGTTGACACCTTCAACATCAATTTTCATCAGAGACGCTGCCAGCGCTTCAACAGAACCTTGGACGTCCCCTTTAATGATGACGTTCAAGTCTTTCATCTCACCTTGTTTCATCTGTTCGAACAGGTTGTCGAGTGACACTTTCTGACTTTCCTGGCGCTGCGCCATAATGTTCTGCTGCTGACGGGCTTCACCGATGCGGCGTGCTTTCTTCTCATCTTTGAAGACGACGAAGCGGTCACCGGCAAGCGGCACGTCCTGCAGACCTGTGATTTCAACTGGTGTAGATGGTGATGCCGTCTTAATGCGTTTACCCAGGTCATTGACCATCGCACGGACACGGCCGTATGTGTTACCGACAACGATAGAATCACCGACTTCAAGCGTACCGTCCTGAACAAGTAATGACGCTGCTGGTCCACGTGACTTATCAAGCTCCGCTTCGATAACTGTACCAATCGCTGAGCGTTTCGGATTCGCTTTCAGTTCTTCTACTTCTGTAATCAGTAGAATCATTTCCAGTAAGTCATCGATACCTTCACCGTTAATCGCTGACAGCTGAACGAAAATAGTATCGCCGCCCCAATCTTCCGGATAGAGGCCGTACTCGCCTAATTCCTGCATCACGCGGTCCGGGTTAGCAGTGGGTTTATCGATTTTGTTGACTGCTACGATAATCGGTACTTCTGCTGCTTTCGCATGGTTGATCGCTTCGATTGTCTGCGGCATCACGCCATCATCTGCAGCAACAACTAGAATAGTAATATCTGTGACCTGGGCACCACGTGCGCGCATCGTTGTGAACGCTGCGTGACCCGGTGTATCAAGGAATGTGATTTTCTTACCGTTTGTTTCAATCTGATAAGCACCGATATGCTGGGTAATTCCTCCCGCTTCTCCTGCTGTTACTCGTGTATTACGAATGGAGTCAAGCAATGTCGTTTTACCATGGTCAACGTGACCCATGATAGTAACTACTGGTGGTCGTTCCTGCTTGTCACTTTCAGTTCCTGCTTCGTCCTCAAAGTAAGTTTCAAGGTCTGTCGCATCAATGATGACTTCCAGTTCCGCCTCAACTTCGTATTCCGCACAGATCAGTTCGATGGCATCTTCATTCAGCGCCTGGTTGATGTTCGCCATAATGCCGACCATAAACAGCGTTTTAACGATTTCAGAAGCATCTTTGTTCAGTTTATCTGCCAGTTCACCAACTGTGATTCCTTCGTGATACGTAATTTTAGAAGGTGTTTCTTTCACGACCGGTGCCTGCTGTACCGCAGGTTTGTTCGCTTTACCTTTACCTTTTTTGTTCTGGCCAGGACGCTGGTTATTACGGTTCTGATTGTTCGGACGGTTTCCCGGTTTCTGGGCATTATTGTTCGGACGCTGACCGTTCTGTGCTGGTTTCTGACCGGTGTTATTGGCAGGTTTCTGACTATTGTTCGGGCGCTGAGCGTTTTGTGCCGGCTTCTGACCATTGGTTGGACGCTGGTTGTTCTGCGCCGGTTTCTGACCGTTATTCGGACGTGCATTGTTCTGTGCCGGACGCTGCTCTTGTGCAGCATTCTTTTTGAACACTTTGTCGAGTGCCGCGATTTCATTAGGCTCCAACGTCTGCATATGACTTGTCACTTCGACATCAATCTTCTTCAGTTCGTCGATGATATCTTTTGATCTTAAACTTACTTCTTTTGCATATTCGTATACTCTTTTTTTACTCATAGGTTCTCTCCTCATTGCACTCACGAATCATCGTCTCAAGTTTTTTGGCAAAACCTGTATCAGTGACACCGATGATGACGCGTTCATCCTTACCGATGGCATAACCGAGTTCATATCGGGTGCCAAACTCTACACATTTGACGCGATATGAATGACATTTATTCGTGATGTTTTTTTTAGTATTCGCTGATGCATCTGATGATACAATGACCAGTCGGACTTTATTCTTACGTATTTCATTGATAACCAATTCTTCACCTGTTGTCAGCTTTCTCGCACGCATTGCAAGACCGATAAAATTAAAGATTTTGTCTTTAGTCATCGTTTCGGTATCATTTCCCGGTAGATTAATCGGATGACTTCATCATATATGGGTGTCATCTCTTCAGTACTCGCATCAAAAAATTGCTCAAGACGTTTTTTGCCGCGTGCCGCTTCAACAATTTGCAGGTCTTTGGAAACATAAGCACCGCGGCCATTCGCTTTTCCGGTCGGGTCGACAGACATATCGCCTTCTTTAGAACGGACTACACGGATCATGTCCTTCTTCGGTTTCATTTCCTGGCTCAATATACATTTTCGCATGGGAATCTTTTTCTGCTTCATTGAAATCCCCCTTATTCTACTGGATAGATACCCGCTTCTTTGGCATCTGTCTCACTTTTAATATCAATCTTCCATCCTGTCAGTTTTGCAGCAAGACGCGCATTCTGCCCTTTTTTACCGATAGCAAGAGACAATTGATAATCAGGCACGATGACTGTTGTTGATTGATTTTCTTCATTGACGAGAACGTCCACTACTTGAGACGGACTCAAAGCATTTTTGACAAATGTTTTAGGGTCTGCACTCCATTCTACGATATCAATCTTTTCGCCGCCGAGCTCATCGACGACAGCACCGACACGGGCACCTTTGGCACCGACACACGCACCGACAGCATCGATGTCAGGATTTTCTGAGTAGACACTGATTTTAGAACGGTCGCCTGCTTCACGGGCTACGGATTTGACAATGACTGTGCCGTCAAAAATTTCTGGTACTTCCTGCTCAAAGAGACGTTTCAATAATCCAGGGTGACTTCTTGAGACGAAGATCTGCGGCCCTTTAGTCGTCTGTTCGACTTTGTTGACGTATACTTTGATACGCTCTGTCGGACGGTAAACGTCGTTCGGGCTGCGCTCAGCTTCAGACAATACTGCTTCTGTTTTGCCTAATGTGACATATACATAGCGGTGATCGACACGGTCGATCACACCAGTCATGATGTCATCTTCTTTATCGATGAATTCATTGTATAAAATGCCGCGTTCAGCATCACGCAGACGCTGCATGACAGCTTGTTTCGCTGCCTGTGCACTGACACGTCCGAAGTCTTTAGGTGTTACATTCTCTTCGAAGATATCGCCCACTTCATAGGCAGGATTTGTTTGTAGGGCTTGTTCTAATGATACTTGGTCTCTAGGGTTTTCCACTTCTTCTACCACATCTTTACGAGAGTAGACGGCATAAGTCCCGTTGTCCATATTCAATTCCACACGGACATTATTAGCAGAATTGTAATTCTTTTTGTAAGCCGTGATCAATGCCGCTTCAATTGTTTCAATCAAAACTTCTCTTGGAATACTTTTTTCTTTCTCAAGAAAATCAATGGCATTTAACAATTCATTATTTTTCACTTCAGTTCCTCCATTACTAGAAAATGACTGCACGACGGATTTTAGCAATTTTTTTTCTAGGTAATTCGATTTCTTTTGTTCTTGTTTTAATTTTTACAGACATTTTGATGACGTCTTCATCATAGCTGAGCAGTTCACCCAGCCATTCTTTGTCACCGTCGATTTCTTCGTACAGCTTGACATAGATCGGATGACCGACAGCCGCTTCGTAGTCTTTCTCTTTTTTCAGTGGACGTTCTGCACCAGGTGATGATACATCCATGAAGTAAGCGTCTTTAATAGGATCTTCCTTGTCCATCATGTCGCTGATCTTTTCGCTGGCAAGTGCGCAGTCCGATATATCGATGCCACCCGGCTTGTCGATCGCAATACGCAGATAATAGTCAGGGCCTTCTTTGACATATTCAACATCGACAAGTTCAAAGCCGAGGTCAGTAACAATTGGGCTGACAAGTGCTTCAACACGTTCTGTGATTTTGCTCATATAGTCCTCCTTCAAGATACAAGAAGAAAAGAGCGGGATATCCCACTCTTTCCGTCGTTAGAGTATTTTTTTAAGCATACCCATTATAACACATTGATAGTCATCAAACAAATCAAGAATTTACAAATCCATTCAACGGGCCGGTTCGACCGAGTTACAGATCAAAAATACTCAGCTGTGCCTTGTCAGGCATATCATTCAATGTCCCAAGGTCCGTTAAATAATCGATAATTTTTTGAGAGACGCCTGCTTTTTTGTTCAGTTCCTCTTTAGAGAGAAACGGGCCTTCCTCACGTGCCGCAACAATTCTCCGCGCCACGTTTTCACCGAGGCCGGGCACAGCAATGAACGGCGGAATAAGCGTATCGTCTTCAATGATGAAGTCAAATGCATGACTTTTCTCAAGGGAGACCGGCTGCATTTTAAAGCCCCGCTGCGCCATTTCGTTGGCTAGTTCCAGGACAGTCAATACGTCTTTTTCCTTCTTCACCAGATCATGATAACGGCTGTAATAATCCTTGACCGTTGCTTTGATCGTATGTTTATCTTTTGTCATCGTCATCAGATCAAAGTCAGAAGCTCTTACTGTGAAGTAACTTGCATAATAATACAATGGATGATGCACTTTGAAGTAGGCAATGCGGACAGCCATCAGAACATAGGCTGCAGCATGGGCCTTAGGAAACATATATTTAATCTTCTTACATGAGTCGAGATACCATTCTGGAACGTTGTTCTCCCGCATTGCTTCTTCAAATTCTTCAGACAGTCCTTTACCTTTACGAACAGACTCCATAATCTTAAAGGCGAGTGATGGCTCTAATCCTGCATACATCAAATATACCATGATGTCATCACGACATCCGATAACCCCTGACAAGTCACATGTTCCTGTACGGATCAATTCCTGTGCGTTACCAAGCCAGACGTCTGTACCATGAGATAATCCGGAAATCTGGACAAGTTCAGAGAAGGTGCTCGGTTTCGTATCTTCAAGCATCTGCCTTACAAAGCCCGTTCCGAATTCCGGTACACCGAACGTCCCTGTCTTACATAGAATATCTTCTTCAGTCACACCAAGACTTGCAGGGCTGGAGAAAATTTTCATCGTTTCCTTGTCATCGACTGGAATTGTCTTAGGATCGATGCCAGACAAATCCTGCAGCATGCGGATCATCGTCGGATCATCGTGTCCAAGAATATCCAGCTTCAGCAAGTTATCATGTATCGAATGGAAATCAAAGTGTGTCGTCTTCCAGGCTGAGTTTTGATCATCTGCTGGAAACTGAATCGGTGTGAAATCATATATATCCATATGTTCAGGCACAACGATGATGCCCCCTGGATGCTGTCCTGTTGTCCGTTTGACACCTGTACATGCTTTGACCAGTCTGTCGATTTCTGCACCGCGCTTATGCATGCTGTTATCGTTCAAATAGCCTTTGACGTAACCGAATGCGGTTTTTTCTGCAACTGTACCGATAGTCCCTGCACGGAACACTTTATCTTCACCGAACAGCTCTTTCGTGTAATTATGGGCAATCGGCTGATATTCACCACTGAAATTCAAATCGATATCAGGAACTTTGTCTCCTTTAAACCCTAGAAACGTCTCAAACGGGATATCCTGTCCTTCTTTGATGAACGGAACATTACATGTCTCACACTTTTTGTCAGGTAAGTCAAAGCCGCTTGAGACAGAGCCATCATCAAAGAAATGACTGGCATTGCACTCGGGACATATATAATGCGGTGGCAGCGGGTTGACTTCTGTGATTTCAGTCATGGTCGCAACAAAACTCGAACCGACAGAACCCCGCGATCCGACGAGGTAGCCGTCATCCAACGATTTCTTCACTAATTTCTGTGAAATCAAATAGATCACTGCAAAACCGTTACCTATAATACTTGCCAGCTCTTTTTCAAGTCGTGCCGTGACAATATCCGGAAGTTCCTCACCGTATAGTTTCCGGGCATTCGCATAGGACATTTCACGTATTTCTTCATTGGCCCCTTCAATGGACGGCGTATAGAGTTCATCACGAATCGGTACGACCCGCTCAATTGAATCAGCGAGGGCATTCGTATTTTTAATGACTATCTCATGCGCTTTGTCTTCACCAAGGAACATGAAGTCATCCATCATCTCATCAGTTGTTCTGAAATGAGCATCAGGGAAACCACTTTTATTAAGCGGGTTGCCCGGCTGAGAGGCGATCAGAATTTCGCGTGCAATTTTGTCATATTCATATAAGTAATGGACGTTACCTGTCGCTATAACAGGCTTATTCAGTTTCTCGCCGACCGCAATGATTCGCTGGTATATTTCTTCCAGTGTCTTATTATCGCGGATTAAATCACGCGTCAACAGATGCTGATACAATGCTTTCGGCTGCACTTCAATAAAATCATAGAAATCTGCAATCTTTTCAACTTCAGATTGATCTTTGTTCATGACAGCCGTGAAGACTTCACCGTTATCACACGCGCTGCCGACCAGTAGTCCTTCCCGGTTGGCATTGAGCAAGGAACGCGGAATACGCGGTGTCCGGTAGAAGTAGCTCACTAATGATTCACTGACAATTTTGAATAGGTTTTTAAGTCCTGTCTGGTTCTGTACAATCAGTGTGACGTGAACAGGACGTGCGCGTTTGTAGGCATCTTTATTAGATAACTTCTGGTCAATGTCATGATGATGGGTGACACCTAAATCTTCCATCTGTTTCATCATCTTGATGAAAATATGGGCAGTTGTCTCTGCATCATAGATAGCCCGGTGATGCTGTGTCAGTTCCACACCGTATTTCTTGGCAAGGAAATTCAAACCGTGCTTGCCTAGATCTGTATTAATCGTTCGGGACAATTCAAGTGTATCAATGACGCCGTTCGTACTTGCACCTAGCTTCAAACGTTCGTATCCTGTATCGATGAATCCCATATCAAAGCTCGCATTGTGCGCTATATATATCGCATCTCCGACCCACTCCTTAAATTCCGGCAGCACCTCCTCAATCGGCGGTGCACCGACGAGCATATCGTCTGTAATACCAGTCAGGCGTTTAATTGTCTCATTCAACCGTTCCCCCGGATTGCTGAACCGTTCAAACTTATCGATGATTTCACCGTTCTTGACCTTGACTGCAGCGAGTTCAATGATTTTGTCATACTGTGAACTTAAACCAGTCGTCTCAACGTCAAAGACCACGTAAGTGCTCTCTTTAAGCAGGCGGTCTGTTGGATGATAAGTAATTGGTACACCGTCGTCGACCAGCATTCCTTCTAATCCATAGATCATCTTGATACCGTGCTTCTCTGCCGCTGCATGTGCATCAGGATATGCCTGCACGACGTTATGGTCTGTCACAGCAATGGCTTGATGACCCCACTGAGCTGCTTGTTCAACATATTTACCGATATGAGTAATACCGTCCATCTGACTCATACTGGAATGAAGATGAAACTCAACCCGCTTCTCCTCAGATTTGTCCTTTTTCGGTGATTTCTTGATTTCATGGATGTCATTCATCATCATCACTAAATCACGGATGAATGTATCTTCTTCGATGCGCCCCTGCGCTCGTACCCATTTACCTGGTTTCAATGCTTTGAAATGCTCCAGATCATTTTTACCTTTTCGTGTGAACATCTTCAAAGTTAAGGAATCTGTATAATCCGTGATCTTCAGCTGAACGATATGACGACCACTTTTAAGTTCTTTAATTTCAATATCAAAGATGACGCCTTCAATGGCCGCTTTAAACTCTTCTTCGATAATGGATGAAATCGGTCGGATCGTCTCCACATTGATTTCTTTACCAATAGAACAGGTGCCTACTTCATCACTGTCTTCTTCAGCCCGCTGACGCTGCATTTCTGCCACACGTTCACGAGCTTCAATGGCACTTGTTGTATCTTCCTCCTGAATATGGGCTTCAAGTGATTCCCATTCTTTAAGCTGATTTTCTTCTGATACTTCAAAGATGATTTGATCAAGCTCAAAACCCGCCTGTTTGAATGCTTTCAGTAAAGAACCATTACATCCTTTTTCAAGATGTTTTTTTTCAACTTCATTATTTACTTGAAATTTCAGCACATTGCCTGAAAATGAATAGGTCTTATGTTTCAGCTGCATCTTTAAACTAGGGCTGACGGATGTCTGCTCTATACAATGATGGAGATAACCCGGCAGTTTGTCTGTCATGTCCGATTGGTCAAGTACTTTAATAGACACGCTGACATCAGCGATATGGCTGAATGCTGTTGTCAATTCATTGCAGAACTGAAAGTAAAGATCACTCGGCAGGATGACGGGACTTGTGATGTATAGATGCCACTGTCTATCTTTCCTTGATATATCCAGTCGCTCAAGTGAACATGCTGAAATGATATCTTCAGGAAAAACATTTGTCATTTTCAGCTGTGTCAAAAGGATTTTAAATTTTTCATATTTATCTGCCACGCAAGAACCACCTTCTCAAAATAAAAAGTAACACGCGTCAGTGCGTATTACTTTTTGCTTCATTCATTATATCAAATTTTTATTCCAGCGTACCATATAACGAATCAATTTTAGCCTGCAGTTCGTCGACCGCTACATCAAATGATTCACCTGTTTTTCTCAGCTTTACTTCAACCATGCCGTCTGAAGCATTTTTGCCGACTACAATTCGAAGAGGGACGCCGATTAAATCTGCATCATTAAATTTAACACCTGCGCGTTCGTTTCTATCATCGTACAGGACGTCGTAGTGTTGTCTGAACTTGTCATACAACTGGTCTGCAAGGTTGCGCTGCACTTCCTGCTTAGGATTCACCGAAATGATATGAACGTCATAAGGTGCGATCGCTTTCGGCCAGATGATACCGTTGTCGTCATGATGCTGTTCAATGACAGCTGATAACGTCCGTGACACACCGATACCGTAACAGCCCATGATCATAGGACGGGCTTTGCCCTGCTCGTCAAGGAATGTCGCTTTCATCGCTTCAGAATATTTTGTTCCCAGCTTGAAGACTTGACCGACTTCAATTCCTTCAGCGAACTTCACTGGTCCACTGCCGTCTGCAGCCGGCTCGCCTTCCAGGATAAAGCGGAAGTCTCCGAATGCCTCAACGTTAAAGTCACGGCCTAGGTTCGCATTGATATAGTGATAGTCTGTCTCATTAGCACCGACCGCAAGATTATTGATATCCTGTACAGCGTTATCTGCATAGATTTCTATCTTATCAACACCCACTGGTCCGAGTGATCCTGGCTTAGCACCCATTATGCCTTCAATTTCCGCCTCTGTCGCCAGCTCGACTAATTCCGTACCAAAATATGATTTTACTTTGACGTCATTCAGCTCATGATGTCCTCGGATTAAAAACATCACGTAGCGGTCATCCACTTTGAGGATCATCGATTTCACAATCTCATCCAGTCGTTTACCAAGTGAATCTGCCAGCTGCTGCGCTGTTTTCAAACCCGGCGTATGAACTTTCTCCAGTGGTTGTTCTTCCGTATGCTGAATGTTCGGTATGTAGATGACTTCTGCTTTTTCGATGTTCGCTGCATAATCACTTCCATCTGTATAGGCGATTGTATCTTCACCGATCTCTGCAAGTGCCATGAACTCATGAGTGTGACTTCCACCGATGGCACCGCTGTCTGCGATCACAGGACGAAACGCCAGATTAACACGCGTGAAAATATTTGAATAGGCTCGGTACATATCTTGATAGGTTTCATCCAGCGATTCTTCAGATGCATGAAAACTATACGCATCCTTCATAATAAATTCACGGCCGCGAAGCAAGCCGAAGCGCGGTCTTTTTTCGTCACGGAATTTATTTTGAATCTGGAATAAAGTGACTGGCAGCTTCTTATAGGATTTAAGTTCATCACGAACGATTGACGTGATGATTTCTTCATGTGTTGGTCCAAGTGCAAACTCACGCCCGTGACGGTCAGTCATACGCATCAGTTCTGCCCCGTAACTCGGCCAGCGCCCGCTCTCCTGCCATAGTTCTGCCGGCTGCAGTGCAGGCATCAATATTTCGATACCATCGACTGCCTCCATCTCTTCGCGGACAATCGCTTCAATCTTATTGAGTACCCGTTTTGAGATAGGGAGATAGCTGTAAATACCACTCGCTATCTGCTTGATCATTCCTGCCTTCAACAGCAGCTGATGACTTTTTGAATCCGCATCATTCGGGACTTCCCGTAACGTCGGAATAAACATTTTTGACTGCTTCATTTAATATCCTCCTGTTCAATTAAAAGAAATAACGCTGTATATCATTCCACGTCACCATAATCATCACAAAGAACAAAAAGACTGCGCCGATTGAGATGATGACAATTTCTGCTTTCTTGTTGACTGGACGTCTGAAGATCGCCTCATAGATGACAAACAAGATTCTTCCGCCGTCCAGTGCCGGAATAGGCAGCAAATTCATGATACCTAAGTTCACTGATAGTGTCGCTGTAAAACCGACAAGCGGCAGAAGACCTAATGACGCAATTTTCTCCGTGTTCTTATAAATACCGACCGGTCCGTTCAACATGTCAAATGAGAAGGTGCCGGTAAAGATACTTGCGAACAATGCACCGACTAAGTTGAAAATCAATAGACCGGTACTGAAAGTAGTCTTGACCCCGTAAATCAAAGGGTCAATCAAATTCTCATGTGTCGTCAATGCATTGACACCAATGACAGCTTTGTCTACTTCTTCTGAACCATCCTGAACTTTCTGAATAACCGGAGTGATAGTTTTTGTCATCGTCTTACCGTCACGTTCAATGACGACATCATGAGCCTTGATATCTTCGTTATTGAAATAGGACGTCATATCTTCCCATTGATCGATGGATTCACCGTCGATGCTGACAATTCTATCCTTAGTGACAAGACCTGCCTTGTCTGCCGGGCTGTCTTCCAGCACCCCACCGATGATTGCTTTGTCTGTCGGTGTTCCTGACGCATAGAAATAGCCGATGAATAACAGTAACGCCAATATAAAGTTAAATAATGGACCGGCAAACAAGGTCAAAAATTTCGGCCACGGTTTTTTGTTTTTAAACTGACGGTCTACCGGTGCTATTTGAATCAAGTCGCCTTCACGAACAAAATACGCTTCTTCAGCAATCGGATAAGTCACTGTTTCGTTAGTATACTGGTCAACGCCAGAGACAAATAGACGATCTTCAAAGTCACTGTCTGTCACTTCAAGCTGTTCAATCTGTCTGAACTGATGCTGGTCATCTAATATGACATGTGTCACTTCGTTATTTTCATTTTTTTTGATGCTGATGGTCATCCCTGCGGTTACAGGGTTCTGATCCATTCCACTGCCAGCCATCATGACATAGCCGCCGACCGGCAGCATACGAATCGTATACAGCGTTTCATCTTTCTTGTATGAAAATATTTTGGGACCCATCCCGATGGCAAACTCCGGGCACATTATCCCTGCTCGTTTTGCAAAATATAGGTGTCCGAATTCATGAACAGTGACAAGAAGACCAAAGACAATAATAAATGAAATAATTCCTAGCATATTACACCTCGTAATGACGCAACTTATAATGAGCGTCGATTTCTAGTATAGTCTCAAGGTCCGGATTTAATATCACATGATGGGCAGCCATTTCGCGTTCAATCAATCGCTCAATATCCAAGAAACTGATTTCTCCGTTCAGAAACTTTGCCACCGCCACTTCATTCACTGCATTCATGACGACTGGCATTGTTCCGCCTATCTGAATGGCATCATAAGCAAATTTCAAGCACTTGAACCGCTCCAGATCCATCGGTTTGAAATTCAATTGACCAATCGCTGCCAGATTTAGACGCTCTGCCTTTCTTGGTATTCTGTCCGGATAACTGAACGCGTATTGAATAGGCATCCGCATATCCGGTGTACCTAGTTGCGCGATAACACTTGTATCGTTAAATTCTACCATAGAATGAATGATACTTTCCTTATGAAGCACTGTCTCAATATGTTCGACCGGAATATCAAACAGCCACTTGGCTTCAATCACTTCCAGTCCTTTGTTCATCATCGTCGCAGAATCAATCGTAATTTTCTGACCCATCGACCAGTTCGGATGATTCAATGCATCTTCCAGAGTAACATGTTCAAGGTCTGTTCGCGACAAATCTCTAAATGATCCCCCGCTTGCTGTGATGATCAATCTGTTGACTGACTTGGCATCTTCCCCGTTCAAGCACTGGTATATAGCCGAATGCTCTGAATCAACGGGAAGAATGTGAACACCATGCTCTTTTGCGGCCTTCATAACTAGTTCACCTGCGACAACAAGTGTTTCTTTATTAGCAAGTGCAATATCAATTCCTTGTTCAATTGCATGCAGCGTCGGTTTTAATCCGACACTTCCCAATATGGAATTCAGCAGCATATCATTCTTATAGTATCCCGCAACTTTTAATAGACCTTCATCACCAGATACTACTTCAATGTCATAACCTTCAAGCGCGGCTGCATCCAGTTCATTCTGCACACAGACGATATCCGGCTGAAATTCTTCAATGACAGCCTTGGCTATATCTATACTTCTACCGACTGAAAAGCTCACGAGACGGTAGGCATCAGCGTGTTCTCTAATGACATCCAGTCCCTGCCTCCCTACAGAACCACTGGCCCCTAATATTCCTATATTCTTCATATCTTCACCTAACCTTAAAAGTTAATAAGTAAAATATTCATCAATGGCAGCACAAAGATGAAGCTATCAAAACGATCCAATATTCCGCCGTGGCCTGGCAGCAATGTACCGGAATCCTTGACGTCAAAATGACGTTTCAAAGCTGACTCAACAAGGTCACCTAATTGACCAAACAAACTGAGCAGCCATGTCACCAGCAATAACGGAAACAAACTAAGCGGCATATCATAATATATGCTGAAGACGACAGCTACAATCGTACTGCACAATATACCACCGACAAAGCCTTCAACTGTTTTGTTCGGACTGATTTCCGGCCATAGTTTACGCTTGCCGAATAAACGACCGAAAATATAAGCGCCTGTATCGGTCAACCAGACAATCAATAAAGCAAACAAAAGAAAATGAAGTCCGGCATTGTGTCTTGTTTCATAGAAGTACATGAATCCTATTCCGACATAAGCGACTGCAAGCATACAGAATGCCGCATCTACAAATGTAAATTTATTTTTAGAAAATACAGTATGACTTAACAGAATTAAACTCATGATAATGAGAAAAGGGACTTGATACTGCATCTGGACGAGATCGCTCCGTTGTGGTGACAAGATCAGACACAATGCAATTAAGCTGATGATGCCCGGTAATGAATAGAGCTTGATCTTCTTCATATTCAATACTTCTTTTAGTGCGACAATGGCGAGCAAAAATGCAAGAATCAGCACCGGCCAGCCGCCGTATATAACAATCGGCAGAAAAATAGCCATAGCAATAATGGCTGTCATTGTTCTTGTTTTCATAGATGTACTCCTTAAAGTCCCCCAAATCGACGTTGACGGTTATTATAAATTTCGATGGCATGGTCCAGATCTGCTTCAGCAAAATCCGGCCACAACTTGTCCTCAAAGACAAATTCACTGTATGAAGTCTGCCATATTAAAAAGTTGCTGAGTCTTTCCTCACCCGAAGTTCTAATCAACAGTTCTGGGTCCGGAAAATGCTTGGTAAACAAATACGTACTGAACAATTCTTCATCAATGTCACTCAATTCCAAATTGTTCTCCTTATATTCAGAGGCGATGAGCTGAACAGCTGATATAATTTCCTTTCGTCCCCCATAATTCATCGCAAAGATTAATTTAAGCCCTGTATTATGCTTTGTTTGTTCTTTCGCTTCAAACAATGCCTGCTTCGTATGATCAGGCAGCTGATCGATAAAGCCGATCGATTCAACCTTCACATTCTTTTCTATCAATTCAGGTAAAAATGATGACAAGAAGTCACCCGGCAATTTCATTAAATAATTGACTTCATCTTCTGGACGAGACCAGTTTTCAGTTGAGAACGCATAGAGTGTTAAATACTTAACACCGATTTGACTGGCATGCCGAGTAATTTTTTTGACTGTCTGCATTCCTTCAAAATGACCTTTGACACGCGGCATTCTGCGTTGTTTTGCCCATCGTCCATTACCATCCATGATAATGGCAATATGCTCGGGTACGGATTGATGAACGTGTTTCTCTGACAAAGAACTTTTCTTGAATAAATTAAACATACGTTCCTCCAGCTATTCATATTACTATTCCTTTATTCTATCACAAGCCATAATTGAAGTCGTCAATTTTATTGATTGTCCCTTATAACAAAAAAAGAAGTCGGCACCTACTCCTCACTTCGAATAATATTCGAAGAAAAGAGTATTCCAACTTCTAAGCCGTCAACTAGACCGCCATAATATCTTTTTCTTTGTCTTCAGTCAAAGAATCGATTTTTTTAATGTTGTCATTCGTCAGATTTTGAACATCTTCACTGAATCCTTTTAAATCATCTTCAGTCAGTTCACCTGATTTTTCAGCTTTTTTCAAAGCATCATTCGCATCACGACGAATATTACGGATAGCAACTTTAGCATTTTCAGCTTCTTTTTTTGCTTCTTTCACTAAATCTTTACGACGTTCTTCAGTCAGCGCAGGAACTGTGATTCTGATGACATTGCCATCAGATGTTGGATTGACACCGAGATTTGCCTGATTGATTGCTTTTAGAATATCGTTGATAGATGTTTTGTCGTATGGTGATACGACTAACATTCTTGCTTCCGGTACAGAAATTCCTGCAAGCTGCTGGACTGGTGTGTCCGCACCGTAATAGTTAACAGTGACACGATCAAGTAAATTAGCGCTGGCGTTACCTGCACGAATACCTGCAAACTCACGCGTTAAACTATCAATACTTTTTGACATTTTGTCTTTTGCTTCATTTAAAATTGCTGTCGTCATTATTAGTCTCCTATCATTACTTAGTAATCGTAGTTCCGATAACATCGCCTCTTACGGCACGTTTGATGTTACCTTCCTCCATAATTGAGAATACCACGAGAGGAATATCATTGTCCATACAGAACGAACTCGCTGTTGAGTCCATCACTTGCAGACCTTCCTGCAGCATTTGTATATAAGTTAGTGACTCATATTTTTTAGCCGTTGAATCTAATTTTGGATCGGCTGAGTAGACACCATCTACATTATTTTTACCCATCAAAATAACATCTGCTTCCATTTCAGCTGCACGAAGTGCGGCTGTTGTATCTGTAGAAAAATACGGATTGCCGATACCTGCTGCAAAGATAACGACACGACCTTTTTCAAGGTGTCTGATGGCACGTCTTCTAATGTATGGTTCTGCTACTTGCTGCATCGCAATGGAAGTAAGAACACGCGTATCACAGTCAAGCTGCTCCAGACTATCCTGCAGTGCGAGAGAATTCATTACTGTGGCAAGCATTCCCATATAGTCCGCTGTCCCACGGTCCATTCCTAAATCACTGCCTGTTTTACCGCGCCAGATATTCCCGCCGCCGACGATAACTGCAATCTCACAGTCCATTTGAGCGACTTCTGCCACTTGTTTTGCAATATTTTTAATAATGACAGGATTGATTCCGAATCCTGCTTCTCCGGCTAGTGCTTCTCCGCTTAATTTCAGTACGACTCGTTTATATTTAGATGATTCGCTCAATTGTAATCGCCCTTTCAGAAATTATTATTTACCTCTTTACTAGTGAAAGAAGCGCACAAAACTATATGTATTATAACAATAAACGATTGAAAAGTTAATCTGTTTCTATCATTCTGTTCAATGAATATGTAAAAAAAGGACACGAGTGAACGTGTCCTGTATGATTAGTTACCTTTAATTTGACCCATAACTTCATCAGCAAAGTTATCTGAACGTTTTTCAATTCCTTCACCTAATTCGTAGCGAACGAATGATTTCAATGAACCACCTTTAGATTTTAAGAATTCAGCTACAGTTTGATCCGGATTTTTAACGAACGGCTGATCGACAGCACAGATTTCTTCAAGATATTTACGAAGACGACCTTCTACCATTTTTTCAACGATATTTTCAGGTTTACCTTCATTTAACGCTTGTTGTTTTAAAATATCTTTTTCATGTGCTAACTCTTCAGCTGATACTTGTTCGCGTGAAACGAATTTAGGGTTAAGTGCAGCGATGTGCATAGCAACATCTTTCGCAGCTGATGCATCAGTAGAATTTTCAACTACTGCAAGAACACCGATACGGCCGCCCATGTGTAAGTACTCACCAAATGAATCAGCATCTGTTTTAGTTGCTAATACGAAACGACGAAGTGTTAATTTTTCACCGATTGTAGAAATGGCTTCATTAATTTTGTTTTCAACAGTTTTTCCTTCTGCCATTTCAGAAGTTAATAATGTATCGACATCTGCTGGTTTAACAGCAAGAATGTGATCTGCTACTTCTTTTACAAGCGCTTGGAACCCTTCGTTACGGGCAACGAAATCAGTTTCAGAGTTTAATTCAAGAAGAACAGCATCATTACCTTTAGAAGCAACATAAGTTGTTCCTTCTGCTGCGATACGGTCTGCTTTTTTAGCTGCTTTTGCGATACCTTTTTCACGAAGGTAGTCTACTGCTGCATCGATGTCACCATCAGTTTCAGTCAATGCTTTTTTGCAGTCCATCATACCTGCACCAGTTCTTTCACGTAATTGTTTTACTAATTGTGCTGAAATAGCCATGAATAAATTCCTCCAGATTATAGTGATGTATCCACGCTTTAATCATACAAGATTGCAGGATAAAAGGCGATTATTTTAATAAATTCTTTTTAAAAAAAGGTGATAAGACATTCAACTTATCACCTGGTTGTTTATAATTAAGCTTCAGTTGTTTCTTCAGTTGTTTCAGCAGCTGGAGCTTCTGTTAAATCAATGTTCTGCTCTGCAGCAACTTCTTCATCAGAAACGCCTTGTTTCGCTTCTAAGATAGCGTCAGCCATTTTACCAGTTAATAATTTAACGGCACGAATTGCATCGTCGTTTGCAGGGATAACATAGTCGATTTCGTCTGGATCACAGTTAGTGTCGACGATTCCTACGATAGGAATGTGTAATTTTTTCGCTTCAGCGATTGCATTACGTTCTTTACGTGGGTCAACAACAAAGATTGCAGATGGCATAGATTTCATATCGCGAATACCGCCTAAGAATTTGATCAGACGATCGTATTCTTTTTTAAGTTCTACAACTTCTTTTTTAGGAAGAACGTCAAAAGTACCGTCCGCTTCCATTTTTTCGATTTCAGCAATACGTTTCACACGTTTGTTGATTGTTTTGTAGTTAGTCAATGTTCCACCTAACCAACGTTGGTTGATGTAGAATTGACCTGAGCGTTCTGCTTCTTCTTTGATTGCTTCCTGCGCTTGTTTTTTAGTACCGACGAATAATACAGTACCGCCTTCTTCAGCAACAGATTTCATGAAGTTGTACGCTTCTTCAACTTTCTTCACTGTTTTTTGAAGGTCGATGATGTAAATACCATTTCTTTCAGTGAAGATATATTTCTTCATTTTTGGGTTCCAGCGGCGTGTTTGATGACCGAAGTGAACACCAGCTTCTAACAATTGTTTCATTGAGATAACTGCCATTTTAATTTTCCTCCTAGTGGTTTATTCCGCCATTACAGGCAATTTTGACAACAACTTAAGCTGCACCAATCAAAATACTTATCTGTAATGTGTGAATTAGCTTTTTGAAAGCCGTCTATTAATATAACATACTGTTCCCGCTAAAACAAGTTTTTTAAGCTGCAAATTAATGACTGTTAGCGAGCTCATCCAGGAACTGTTCTTTTTTAATTTTAATGAACGTTCCTTTCATACCTAATGAACGGGATTCGATCACTCCGGCACTTTCTAATTTACGAAGCGCATTGACAATGACTGAACGCGTAATTCCTACACGGTCTGCTACTTTAGAAGCAACGAGCAGTCCTTCTGTCGCATTCAATTCTTCAAAAATATGTTCAATCGCTTCTTTTTCAGAATAAGATAAAGAGTTGATAGCCATCGTAATGGCTGCTTTATCGCGGGCAATCTGTTCTATTTCTGTATGTTTTTCACGCAGAATTTCCATTCCGACAACTGTGGCTGCGTACTCCCCTAATACAAGATCGTTATCATCATAGTTTTTGTCGATACGACCTAGTACAAGCGTCCCAAGTCGCTCACCGCCCCCTTTAATCGGGATGATGGTTGTCTGACTGTCTTTAAACAACTCATCATTTTCAGTTGGGAACACAGTCAATCGATTGGATAACGGAATGTCAGATACTGTTTCTTCGACATCAAGCAGCCAGTCTGTGTATTCCATCGGTAGCTGCCTATCTTCCAGCATTTTAATGAGACGTTCATTCTTCAGCAGTTCATTGACCCCAAACCCCAAAATCTTCCCTTTTCTTGAGAGGATAAAAACATTTGACTGCATCACGCTGCCCAGATGGTCCGCCATTTCCTTAAAGTCAACAGCAAGCCCTTTATGTTCCTGTAATAATTTGTTGATCTCACGTGTTCTCGTTAATAAGTTCATTTTAATTCTCCTTTTTATAAGATAAATTCACTTAAGTTTTTATTTTTCGAAATCGAACCTAGTTTTGATTCGACGTATTGCTTCGTAATATCCACACGCGCATGAGGCATTTCAGATGCTTCATATGAAAGGTCTTCAAGCATTTTGTCAATGACTGTATGAAGGCGTCTTGCGCCGATATTATCAGTCTCCTGATTGACTTCATAAGCAATCTCAGCAAGCCTTGTAATCGCATCATCTGTGAAATTGATCGCCACATCTTCTGTAGCGAGCAGACTTTCGTATTGTTTTAACAGCGACTGTTTCGGCTCACGAAGAATCTTCTCAAAATCTTCGACCGTCAATTTATCCAGCTCCACTCTAATCGGAAAACGTCCTTGCAGCTCCGGAATTAAATCACTCGGTTTTGACACATGGAAAGCACCTGCACCAATGAAGAGAATATGCTCGGTGTTCACTGCGCCGTATTTAGTCTGGACGACACTTCCTTCGACAATCGGCAGTATATCTCGCTGTACGCCTTGACGGGAAACATCCTGGCCACTATTGGATGAACCGGCAATTTTATCGATTTCATCGATAAATACGATTCCCATCTGTTCAGTCAATTGTACGGCTTCCTGATTGACTGACACTTGATCGATCAGTTTTGATGCTTCTTCATCAATGAGAATAGGTCGTGCTTTGGCGACTGTTAATCGGCGTTCAATTTTCTTTTTAGGCATCATCTGGCTCAGCATGTCCTGCATATGATTGTCCATACCGGGCATAAGCATCGGTTGTTCCTGCTCCACTTTGATGACAACTTCCTCTTGTTCAAGTTGGTGTGCTGACAACTTCATACGGATATCACGGCGTTTAGAACTGATCTCTGCCGTCACTTCTTCTGCATCACTTTGTTCAGCAAACGGAAATTGCCCGCCGAACAGCGATTCAAACGGATTATTTTGTGCCTGCTGTTTCTTTTTCATGGCTGGCACCAGCAGCTTCACAAGTCTTTCTTCTGCTCGTTTCTCCGCTTCTGCGAGAACTTCTTTCTTTTTCTCCGCTTGAATCAACCGGACACCATTCTCCACCAGGTCGCGGATCATACTTTCGACATCGCGACCGACGTATCCAACTTCTGTATACTTTGTCGCCTCCACTTTGACAAACGGCGCGCCGACAAGCTTTGCCATCCGTCTCGCAATCTCTGTCTTCCCGACACCAGTCGGTCCAATCATCAGTATATTCTTCGGGATGATTTCCTGTTGCAGATGAGCGTCCAGCAGTGAGCGCCGGTACCGGTTACGAAGGCTGATTGCCACTTTTTTCTTCGCTTCTTCCTGACCGATAATATGCTGGTTGAGTTCATTGACAATTTCTTTCGGCGTCATTTTCATTTGATTGTTCATGATGCCTCCTTATAATTCTTCAACAATAATATTGTGATTTGTAAAGACACAGATGTCTGCAGCGGTCTCAAGACTTGCTTCTGCTATTTCCCTTGCCGTGAGTTGGGGCGCATGCTTCTTCAAGGCGCGACCGGCACTGAGAGCATAGTTACCGCCTGACCCGATAGCAATAATATCGTCATCTGGTTGAATGACCTCTCCTGTACCACTGACAAGCAGCAGCTCTTTGTCATTCATCACAATCAGCATGGCTTCCAGCTGTCTCAACATTTTATCACCGCGCCATTCTTTAGCAAGTTCAACTGCAGCTCGCGATAAATTACCGTCGTATTCATACAGTTTTGCTTCGAACTTTTCAAATAATGTGAACGCATCTGCAACGCTGCCGGCAAACCCGGCGACGACTTGATTATCAAACAGGCGTCTTACTTTCTTTGCTGTTGCTTTCATGATGACTTGTTCACCTAATGTCACTTGTCCATCACCGCTCATCGCAGACTGTCCGTTATGTTTAATCGCAAAAATAGTTGTTGCATGCATTGCCAAAATGATTCTCTCCTTTATGCACGTGGATGTGCATTCAAATAAGTTTGTCTAAGATGTTCTTTCGTTACATGCGTGTAACGTCCTGTTGTCGATAAGTTCACGTGCCCTAGTAGATCCTGTACCGTTCTGAGATCTGCACCTTCGTTCAATAGATGGGTGGCAAATGTATGACGCATTTTGTGTGGATGTATCTCAGACACATTACCGGCGCGTTTGATGATCTGATCAAGAATATATCTGACGCCTCTTGCTGTCAGCGGCTCTCCTAGATGATTGACGAACAGGAAATCATGGGCATGCGCAAGCTGCTGCCTCACCGGAAAATAATCCCGTAAACTTTTTAAGGCGAATGTGCCGAAAGGAACCATACGCTCTTTGCTGCCTTTTCCAAGTACTTTTATCATCATCAACTCTTCATCGATATCAGTCAGTTTCAGGTTAACAAGTTCTGATACCCGTATTCCAGTGGCATAGAGCAGTTCCATAATGAGCTGGTCACGCTTATGAAGCGGCTTACCTTGATCTATCTCTGCAAACAGCTGTGTCATTTCCTCTTCATAGAAAAAGGAAGGTAAGTACTGCTCCTTTTTAGGGTGAACCAGTGCATCAAATGGATTAACTGCCTCTTTATCCAACTGGATGAATCGATAGAACGTTTTTAAGCTGGATATTTTACGAGATACAGACGACCGTGTCAGTTTTTGTTCATATAAATAGACTAAATAACCCCGCGCATGTTGATAGCTGAACGTTTCAAGATTCAATCCTTCACGGTTTAGATAGTCTATAAATGATCGGACATCATGGTCATATGCGATAAGCGTATGGACAGAAAAATTCTTTTCGTTCTTTAAGTAATCAGCGAACGCGTTTAATTGACTTTCCACTACGCCACCTCCAGTTATCTGAATTGTATCACAATTCAGATTTCTTTAACAATCGAAACTATAACGTCACTTTAAATTGTTCAAGACTCTCAAGTGCACGAGCAGCAAGAGCCTCGTATCGTTCTTTTTTATCTTTAATACGGCTGTCGAGCGGTGGTAATAAACCGAAATTCGCATTCATCGGCTGGAAGTTCTTGCTATTGGTATGCGTAATGTAATAAGCCATTGCACCGATCATTGTTTTCTCAGGGAATGTAATAGGCTTCACCCCTGATAATAGTTTTGCCGCGTTAATTCCTGCAATCAAACCGCTCGCTGCACTTTCAACGTAGCCTTCAACTCCGGTCATCTGTCCCGCCAGGAATAAATCTTCCTTCCCTTTGAACTGATAGGTCTGTTCAAGATTCGTCGGAGAGTTGATGAAAGTATTGCGGTGCATGACACCGTATCTGACAATGTCCACATTTTTCAGGCCAGGAATGAGCTGCAGTACTTCTTTTTGCGCGCCCCACTTCAGATGTGTCTGGAAGCCGACGATATTATATAATGTACCTGCTGCATCATCTTGGCGCAGCTGAACGACAGCATACGGCCGTTTTCCGGTTTTTGGATCCTCCAGCCCTACTGGTTTCATCGGGCCGAACAATAATGTTTTCTTACCGCGACGTGCCATCTCTTCAAACGGCATACAGCCTTCAAAGTAAATTTCTTTCTCAAATTCTTTTAACGGGACGACATCTGCTGCCAGTAATGCCTCATAAAAACGATCGAACTCTTCTTCCGTCATCGGACAATTTAAATAAGCGGCTTCACCTTTGTCATAACGTGACTTCAAATACACTTTGTCCATATCGATGGATTCTTTTTCAACGATAGGGGCTGCTGCATCATAGAAGTACAAATGACTCTGACCTGTCATCTCCTGGATGCTCTTAGATAGATGTTCAGTTGTCAGCGGTCCTGTCGCTATAATGGTAGGACCGTCAGGGACTTCATTGATTTCTTCGTTGATCACCGTAATATTCTCGTGATTTCTCAAAGTATCCGTAATATAGCCGCTGAACTCATGACGGTCAACTGCTAAAGCACCTCCAGCAGGAACGCTTGCACTGTCTGCAGCCTTGATGATCAATGAATCAAGACGACGCATCTCTTCTTTCAGGACACCGACACCATTCGTCAGCGCATTACCACGCAATGAATTCGAGCAGACAAGCTCTGCAAACTTATCCGTATGGTGGGCAGGTGTTTGTTTCACCGGACGCATTTCATATAAATCGACTTTGATACCACGCTTTGCAAGTTGATAAGCTGCCTCTGAACCAGCCAGCCCGGCACCAATCACATTAATTTTAGACATTGTAATTCCTCCTTATATCCTCAATGATTGTAATATATTCTGACAATTAAATAAACCTTTAAATCCTATGAAGTCAAATTGATGACGACATAATGAAACCCTCCAGGGAAATTTCCTGAAGGGCCTATTGATTATTGTGCTTTTTCCTCATATTCACAATTAGGACAAGCGACCTGCATCGTCTTACCTTTTTTGCGTTCTACAAGCTGTGTATCACATTTCGGACATTGGCGTGCGACAGGTTTATCCCATGAAATGAAATCACATTCCGGAAAGTTCGTACAGCCATAGAAGATTCTATTCTTTTTAGACTTACGTTCTACCACTTCACCGTCTTTACATTTCGGACATGGGACACCGATAGATTTGACAATTGCTTTCGTATTACGACAGTCAGGAAAATTGGAGCACGCCATGAATTTCCCGTAGCGGCCCATTTTAATGACCATCGGCGATCCACATTTCTCACAATCTTCTCCTGCCGGTTCATCTTTGATTTCAATCTTTTCCATCTCAGCTTCTGCCCGGTCGACATGCAGCTTGAAATCAACATAGAATGTTTCAATGACTTTCTTCCAGGAGATCTCCCCGTTAGCCACTCTATCAAGCAGTGCTTCCATATTGGCTGTAAAATCAACATCAATAATTTCAGGAAAATATTCTTTCACTGATTCATTGACAATGATACCCAGTTCGGTCGGGAAAAATTTCTTCTGATCGATTTTGACATAATTCCGTTTCGTAATTGTATCAATCGTCGGCGCATAAGTAGATGGCCGACCGATTCCTTTTTCCTCAAGTGTCTTTACAAGTCTTGCTTCTGTATAGCGGGGCGGCGGTTGAGTGAAATGCTGATTTTCATCGATGTTAACTGCTTTGACCTGATCGCCGACTGTTAGTTCCGGCAGTCTGTTCTCGCCTTCTTCTTCGGCGTCATCTTGACCTTCTACATAGACACTCATAAATCCTTTAAATTTAATCGTCTGACCGTTCGCTCTGAATTTAATAGGTCCTTGCACTAAATCCACTGCGACTGTATCAATCACTGCTGCTGCCATTTGACTTGCCATAAAGCGCTCCCAGATTAACTTGTACAATCTTAACTGGTCTCTTGATAAGTAAGCTTTCATCTCTGTCGGTGTCCGAAGTGCAGACGTTGGACGAATGGCTTCATGGGCATCCTGTGCTCCCGCTTTCTGTCCTGCTGACTTTCGTTTTGACAAGTACTGCTCACCGAACTTTTCTTTGATGTAACCTGCTGCTTCAGTTTTTGCCGTATCAGAAATTCGGGTGGAGTCTGTTCTCATGTAAGTAATCAGACCCACTGTTCCTTGTTTCTTCAAATCGATACCTTCGTACAGCTGTTGCGCAAGCATCATCGTTTTGCGAGCTTTAAAGTTCAGCTTGCGCGCTGCTTCCTGCTGCAGACTGGATGTCGTAAATGGATTCGCAGGATTTCTCAGCTTCTCTTTTTTAGTGACGTCTGTCACATTAAACTGATCAGAAGACAACTGCTTGACAATCGCTTTGACATCCTGTTCGTTATGAAGTTTTGTCGGCTTATTGTTTTCGTGTAGAAACTTCGCTTTGAACGTCACACCTTGATGTTCAAACTGACCATCAATAGTCCAGTATTCTTCAGGCTTAAACGCACTGATTTCTTCTTCACGGTCAATAATCAGCTTCAGTGCGACAGATTGTACGCGACCGGCTGACAGACCTTTTTTGACTTTCTTCCATAGTACAGGCGAAATGTTATAGCCTACAAGGCGGTCTAATGCTCGTCTTGCCTGCTGTGCATCCACCAGCTCGTGTTGAATGGCACGCGGCGACTTAAAACTTTCTTTGACTGCGTCTTTCGTAATTTCATTAAATACAACACGTGACTTTGCGTTTTCATCGATATCCAGTAAATGTGCTAAATGCCAGGCAATCGCTTCACCTTCGCGGTCCGGGTCACTTGCCAGGTAAACATGCTTTGCTTTTTTAGCATGTTTTTTCAGTTCCTGAACAACAGGCCCTTTTCCGCGAATTGTAATATATCTTGGCTCAAAATCATTTTCAACGTCAATGCCCATCTGACTGCGCGGTAAATCCCGAACATGTCCCATAGAGGCAATGACCTTATATTTTTTTCCCAAATATTTTTCAATGGTTTTTGCTTTTGCAGGCGATTCAACAATGACAAGATTCTCTGCCAATTGTATCTCCCCTTTGCTTATGACTGTTTCGTTATTCAAGTGTAAATGATAACGGTACTTACAAATAGTTGTCAATTATTAAATGTTATAACTGCTCTAAGACTGATAATCTTCTAGTATGTCGACGACCGACAGACAAGGCTTTGCACCTTCTGAAATTCTTAAATTACAACCTTCTGAATAGACGCTTGTTATCGGCCCTGGAAGGCAGTAGACGTTTCTATTCTGATCGAGCGCCTGATCGCATGTGATCAGGCTGCCGCTCCGTTTCTTCGCCTCCGTTATGAAAGTCCCTCTGCAGAGTCCACTGATAATCCGGTTGCGTTCAGGAAACTGCCATGCGCGTGATGTGATGTGCGGCGGATATTCACTGATGACCAGTTGATGCTGCTCCATATATTTCCTGAGCAGCCGCGTCTCCTCCGGATAATGAAAGTCATGACCAAATCCAAGCACTCCAATAGTTTTCCCGTGGTGATGAACAGCGAGAATGTGAGCATCGGAGTCTGTTCCTTTAGCGAGTCCACTGACGATGACAACTTGGTGCCGGACCAGCTCAGGTATAAACTGATCCAGCACTGTCCTCGTATACGACGTACGCTCTCTTCCTCCGACGACTGCAAGGCAATGAGGTTCAGTCAAATAGTTTAGATGACCTTTGCAGAACAGCAGTAAAGGATAATCATAGAGTTCTAGCAGCAGCTGTGGATATCCAGGATCACTATAGAAGAGCGGAACAATTCCTTTCCGCTGTAAATCCTCTCTGATCTGACCGGCATCCAGCAAATTCATACGACTGAGCTTAGCATGCATTTTGGCATCTGCAAATTCTGACAGCAGCATTTCATATTTTAACTGAATATAATTAAAACAACCGAATCGCTCTTTAAATCTGTGGAGCTGACCGGTTGTAAATCCGGCATAGATTAATTTTAAGATCATATCTTGTTCCATCATATTTATCACCTCATTCTTATCATAAGACCGATAAGTTGAGAAAGTGTAAATTCGTCGATAAGAATAGTAAATTATCCATTGAAATCGAAAAAAATAGTCGCTGTTTTATCAACTGTCCACTAAAATTTGGTACATAAAAAAACTTTTCATCGCTGACATAACAAGTGTCTGCGATGAAAAGTGCTATGAGAAGTCTTTTCCTGAAATTATTGTGTCACTGTCAGACATTTTTCGTAAAGACCATCTTCTTCTTTGATGCGTTCTACTAATGTAGAACCAATGTCTGATGGAGTGGCAGCTGTCTTAATGCCTGCTGCATTCATTGCTTTAATTTTTTCTGAAGCTGTTCCTTTACCGCCTGAAATGATGGCACCTGCATGGCCCATACGTTTTCCAGGAGGTGCTGTTTGTCCACCGATGAAGCCGACAACAGGTTTTGTCATGTTCGCTTTCACCCATTCTGCTGCTTCTTCTTCTGCAGTACCACCGATTTCACCAATCATGACGACCGCGAGTGTTTCAGGATCGTTATTGAATGCTTCTAAGCAGTCGATGAAGTCAGTACCGTTGACTGGGTCGCCACCGATACCTACTGCTGTTGTCTGACCGATACCTAATTGTGTCAACTGGTGAACCGCTTCATAAGTCAGTGTTCCAGAACGTGATACAACGCCGACATGACCTTTTTTGTGAATATAGCCCGGCATAATACCGATCTTACATTCATCAGCAGTAATCACACCTGGACAGTTAGGACCGACTAAGCGTGTAGATTTGCCTTTCATATAACGTTTCACCTTGACCATGTCAAGAACCGGAATATGTTCAGTGATACAAATAGCAAGCTCAAGTTCTGCATCGACACATTCTACAATCGCATCTGCTGCAAATGGTGCCGGCACATAGATAACAGATACAGTTGCACCTGTTGCTTCCACTGCTTCTTCAACCGTATTGAAGACAGGTACGCCTTCAACTTCCATGCCGCCTTTACCAGGAGTCACTCCTGCAACGATCTGTGTACCGTATTCAAGCATTTGTTTTGTATGGAAAAGCGCAGTTGCGCCAGTAATCCCTTGTACTAATACTTTCGTATTTTTATCAATAAATACTCCCACAAATTTCTCCCCGCTTCCTATTCAGCTTCTTTTACTAATTCAACGATTTTTTGAGCGCCTTCAGCCATTGTCCCTGCAGGTGTAATCGCTAAACCGGAATTGCTAAGAATTTCTTTACCTTGATCGACGTTCGTACCTTCAAGACGAACAACCAGCGGAATTGTCAGTTCTAATTCTTTCGCTGCTGCAACGACACCTTCAGCAATGACATCACATTTCATGATACCGCCGAAAATGTTGACGAAAATACCTTCTACTTTTTCATCACCTAAAATGATTTTGAAAGCTTCTGTTACTTTCTCTTTCGTTGCGCCGCCCCCTACATCCAGGAAGTTCGCGGGATTACCGCCGAAGTGATTGATCGTATCCATCGTTGCCATCGCAAGACCTGCCCCGTTAACCATACAGCCGATGTTGCCATCCAATGCAATGTATGCAAGGTCATATTTAGACGCTTCGATTTCTTTTGGATCTTCTTCTTCAAGGTCACGTAATTCAACGATATCTTTGTGACGGTATAATGCGTTCGCATCGAAGTTGATTTTTGCATCCAGTGCCAGAACGTCACCTGAACCCGTAGTTACAAGAGGATTGATTTCGATGATTGATGCATCTTTTTTGATGAAGACATCATATAAACCGAGCATGATTTTAACTGCTTTGTTTACAGATTCTTTCGGAATATTGATATTGAAAGCAAGTCTTCTTGCCTGGTACGGCATTAAGCCTGTCACAGGATCAATGACTTCCTTGAAGATTTTTTCTGGGTTTGTTTCTGCAACTTCCTCAATTTCAGTACCGCCTTCTTCTGACCCCATTAACACGACTGAGTCAGTCGCACGGTCAAGGACGAAACCTAAGTAGTATTCCTTTTTAATATCGCAGCCTTCTTCAACAAGTAAACGTTTTACTTCTTTACCTTCTGGACCCGTCTGGTGTGTTACCAGCACTTTACCAAGAAGCTCTTTCGCGTATGCCTTCACTTCATCAAGATTTTTAGCAATTTTAACTCCGCCCGCTTTGCCGCGACCCCCGGCATGAATCTGTGCTTTAACAACATAGACACCAGGATTTAATTCTTTTGCTACTTTGACAGCTTCTTCAGGTGTATAAGCCACTGAACCGTTTGGCACAGCTACACCCATTGAGCGAAAAATTTCTTTTCCTTGATACTCATGGATATTCATTTTCCATCCTCCTAAAATACGGGTTAAATTCTGCTTACGTAGCAATTATAGAAAATGAAAGCGTTATTGTAAACCGTATCGAGCGATAAATTCTGATTTTAATGGTGTATTATCATACTCTTGACCGGTTCGAATGTCTGACGATGAATCGGTGTAATTCCGAGTTTCCGGAGACCTTCCAAATGTTTCTTTGTGCCATAACCTGCATTGTTTTTGAAATCATATCCGCTGTACTCTCTGTCATATGACGCCATCACCCGGTCACGATATTCTTTCGCAATGATGCTCGCGGCTCCGATGGATACACTCTTCTCATCACCTTTAATGATCGATTCTTCAACAAGACCTGTCTCAAGCTTCATGGCATCAATCAGCAGCACAGTCGGTTGAATTGACAAACCTTGAACAGCTCTTCTCATCGCAAGTTTACTCGCTTCGTATATGTTGATGGCATCAATCTCTTCCACTGAAGCCATACCAATGGCATAATCACGAACAGACTCCAGCAGCTGCTGCTCGATGTCCTGACGTTTCTCTCGGGATAGTTTTTTGGAATCCGTCAAGCCTGGGTAATAATGACCTTCTTCAAGTATCACAGCACACGCAACGACCGGACCAGCAAGCGGTCCACGCCCTACTTCATCAATCCCACAGATAATATGCCCGGCATACTGATCTTCATAGGCACTGGCTGTCTGATAGTTCAGCCGCTCCAAACGGTCGCGTTCCAGTTGTTTCAGTCGTTGACCGATCAATTTTTTGGCACCTATCCGTGCCTCTGTCTTATACATATCACGGATAACGTATTCGTCTGTTAATTCTGATAGATATATTTTAAAGTCACTAAGCTTCATCGGACAGCTCTGCATTCTGGTTCAACTCATCAACTCGGTCAAACGTGTAGCGTCCGAACTTGGCATTTCTGATTTCTCTGATGACCAATTCAATCACAGACTCGTAATCCACTTCGCCGCCTTTATTTTTCATGCCGCGACTTTTGCCGATTGCATCAAATAATTCGATATAAGGTGCATCCGCGGTCACTTCGATATTGTAGTGCTTATTCAGTGTGGCAAGATCATACGTCTGAACAAACTCCAGGCCGTAGATAGCCACTTCGTCCAGATGGACAATATTGTCTTTAATGGCTCCTGTCAAACTCAGCTTTTTGCCAACGAGCTGGTCTTCAAATTTTGGCCAGAGTATCCCTGGTGTGTCGAGCAGTTCCAGTACTTTCCCTACTTTGATCCATTGCTGCTTTTTCGTTACGCCCGGCGTATTTCCGGTTTTAGCAATAGACTTTTTGGCGAGTCGATTAATAAGCGTCGATTTTCCGACGTTTGGAATACCGACAATCATCGCTCTGATGGCACGAGGACGGAGTCCTTTTGCAGCAAGACGGTCAAATTTTTCTTTTGTGACATGTTCTGCTGCCTTGACGACTTTGTCTAGATTTTTACCATTTTTAGCATCGAGCATCACCGGATAGATGCCCTGTTTCTCAAAGTGACTCATCCATTTCTGTGTCTCGCGCGGATCAGCCATATCCATCTTGTTCAGCAGCACTACTCTCGGCTTATCCTTAATGACTTCATCAATCATTGGATTTCTCGATGAATAAGGAATACGTGCATCCAGAAGTTCGAACACGCAGTCGACCATTTTGAGTTGTTCAGTTACTTCCCGTCTTGCTTTGGCCATATGTCCCGGGAACCATTGTATTGTCATATAACGACCTCTTTTCTTTATATATTCTCATTATCATTTATACTTAAAATGTACTATAATTAATTATTCGTTTCATCTAAAATTCACGGAGTCATAAGGAGTCATTATGAAACTTTCACTCATCGTACCAATATATAATGAAGAAAAAAATATTGAACGACTCTACTATACTATCATAAAAATAGCTGAACAAAATGACTATTGCTATGAAATAATTTTAGTTAATGATGGCTCACGCGATCATTCACTTCTTGTCATTGAAAACCTCGCTCTAAAAGACCACCATGTGAAGTACATATCGTTTACGCGGAATTTCGGCAAAGAATCAGCAATGCTTGCCGGCCTGGAAGCAGCAAGCGGCGATGCTGCCATCATCATGGATGCTGATCTGCAGCATCCCCCTGAACTCATCCCTGATTTTGTCAGAGAATATCAAGCAGGCTATGATCAAGTCGTTGCCAGACGGAACAGAACCGGTGAATCCTTAGTACGCCGTCTTCCGACGACGCTCTACTATTCACTGATCAATCGTGCAGTCGATGTTAAACTGACAGACGGTGAAGGAGATTTCAGACTGCTGTCACGACCAGTGATAGATGCCATTTTGTCACTGGACGAATACAATCGATTTTCTAAAGGCATTTTCGACTGGGTCGGGTTTTCCAAGCAGACGATCAGTTTCGATAATGTCGCACGCGAAAACGGTACGTCGTCCTTTTCACTGTTTAAATTACTGGACTATGCTATTGACGGCATTTTAAGCTATAACAATAAACCACTGCGCATCTGTTTTTATTTTGGCGCGTTTACACTTGCGTTATCATTAGCTTATATCATAGTGACGCTTGTTCAGATTATGCGGTCTGGTATTGATGAACCGGGCTATTTCACTATTATATCCGCTATACTATTTCTAGGCGGCGTCCAGTTGTTCAGCCTCGGTATTATTGGTGAATACATCGGCAAGATATATTACGAAACTAAAAGGCGCCCTCATTATTTGATTGAGCAGACTAATATAGACGAGGATCAGACATGATCAAACATGCTTTTGTCAGATTCGTTATTGTTGGTCTTATCAATACGTTGAATTATTATATCGTTTATGTCGGGCTGCTGAACTTCGGTCTGCCCTATATGGTCAGCCATATTGCAGCGTTTCTTTCAGCATTCATTGTCTCTTATTTGCTGAACTGTCACTATGTCTATCAAGTGAAACCGACATTACAAACCTTACTTCAGTTTCCGTTAACACAAATTGTAAATGTCGGGCTTCAAAGTATCCTGCTCTATTTATTGGTCACCGTCCTGAATCTCAAAGCTGTATATGCGCCGTTTCCTGCACTCGTTGTTACTGTGCCCATCACTTACTGGCTGTCAAAAAAAATACTGACTAAGGAGACCTCATGAAATTATATAAATGCGCCCCCCAGTTATTCAATGTATTGATTTTTATCGGATTAGCTGTTATCGGTCATAGTTTCTATATCTATCGTTTTCTTAAGGATGGCACGATCTTTACGGGTCCTAATGACGGTCTTGAACAAATGCTGCCGATGCAGCTTTATTTGTATCAAAAAATAACATCCGGAAAATGGTTCTATGATATGGATTTTGGTCTTGGTGGTGATTTTTATACGGACCTCGCCTATTACTATTCTACTTCTGTTGTCTTTTTCATCAATGTCATCTGTGTCAAATGTCTTGATATCTTCTTGAATTTAAAAACCGATACGATTCAGTTCTGGGCAGTCAATGCCTTCTATATTTCTATCGCTAAGTCAGCTGCAGCGATGTATGTCACTTACGCTTATTTAAGATATATCAAAGTCAATCATTTATCTGCTATACTCGGCGCATTTTTATTTTTGACATCAGCTATTTATTTCCGCTTCACATTGTACTGGTCGTTCTTTTCGGATGTCTTCATCTTCCTTCCGATGCTGCTGCTCGGCATTGAACGATATATCCAGCAAGGCAAAAAAGGGGTATTCATTACAGCCGCTGCTCTGACTTTTATCAATAATTTCTATTTTTCTTATTATCAAGTATTGTTTGGCGTTGTTTACTTTTTAATTCGTCATATTTTCAGGGCACCCGACGATCAAACATCGCGTCTTCATCAGTGGACTGGATTCATTGTCATGTCCGTGCTCGGTCTCGGCATTTCCATGTTCAGTTTTTTCTACGGGGTCAAAGGGTTCTTACAGAACGACCGCGCCCCTTTTGACGATCCGATTCAACTATTCAGCAAGATGGATCAGCATGCCAATATTTTCTATGACAATTATCTCGTCATTGTTTTATACATCACGATACAGTCACTGCTGACATTTAAATTCTACAAACATTATTTCTATCGTCTGTTCGCTTTAATGACTCTCGCATTGATTTATTTAAGCTTCATGCCGTTTATCGATTCAGTGTTCAATGGTTTTTCAGCGCCTCAAAAACGCTGGCATTATTTATTGACCTTTTTCTCAAGCGGACTGATCGCACTTTATATCGCCCGTTTTAAAACCATTTCACTGCAGAATTATATATACTCGGTAATACCTGGACTGATCATTGTCATACTCAGCTATATGTATATCGACAAAAAAGTCGATTGGATCTGGTTTTTGCCGGTCACTACGTTGTTAGGGCTGCTAGTATTACTGGCAAAGGAGCAGTCACTGAAACAGGCAGCTTATATCGGTTTGATACTCTCCGTAGTATGTCTGGACCTCGTTGTCGTGAAAGATCACAATATATACGATAATTATAATCCCGGCATCAATGACCGGGCGAAGATGTCTTATATCGAGTCAAGTGTCTACAATTCCGCACAACAGCAGCACATTATCGATGATTTAAGAACACAGCTGAAACCCGGGGAACGGATTGACTGGCGGGTGCTTGAGCAGGATAATACACCGATGTATCAGAGCTTCAACGGGGTCAGTCTATATTCCAGTATATTCGACGGAAATATCATTGATTTTTATTATAATCAGCTGAAGATCAATATAAAGGAAGAATCCATCAGCCGCTATGCAGCCTTTCAGGAAAGAAGCAATCTTGAATCTCTTTTCAATGTGCGCTTTTTAGTTCGTAAAGATTATCAAAAACAAATTCCTGAAAATTTTAAACTGATTAAAACAGAAGGAAGCTACAAAGTCTATGAGAATATGCTGATGATGCCTGTAGTCAGAATCACTAATAATATTACTCAGGCCGGGACATTGAATGAACCCATTGACCGTGAGCATGCGATGCTTGAGGGGATTGTCTTAAACGATACAGCGACTAATTACCAGCTGCCCGCTTCAGCCAATCTGCTCAGTCAGTCGCGGGTCGTTCCGAGCGGTGCCAGCTGGCTGAAAGAAAATAGTGAGCTGAAAGTCGATCCACCAAGCGGCGGTATCGTTGTCACTTTGCCGAAAGAGGCAGTCAAGCAGTATAAAGACTTCTATATTGATATGGACGTCACGTTGATTTCTGATGAGAGCAATATCCAGATCAACGTGAACGGCTATGCTAATAACCGCCTGTTCAGAACAAGTAAATACCGGACGCACCAAGACAATCTGCTCTATCGCGTCAAGCCGAAGAACGGAAAAATCCTCATCGGAATGACGCACGGCACTTATCGATTTAAGATCAACGGGATATACGGTGAGGACTACAGCACATTGACAAAAGCAGCGGGCAGTAACAATCACCTCTTCAGCGAAGACGGGAATCAGATGACTGTCTCACTGAACAATCCTAAGGACGGCTACTTGCTGACACCGATTGTCTATCGAGACGGCTTAACAGCAACTGTCGACGGCAGACGTGTGCCTGTTGAGCGGGCCAATTACTTGATGAGTGCTGTCAAAGTAGCCAGCGACAATCATGAAGTCACATTTAAGTATACGCCGCCTTATTTTTACTGGATGCTACTGCTGTCGCTGATTTCTCTGTTGTTGAGTATCGTCTATAGCTATTCTGACAAATGGTTGAACAAAAGGAAGGCACATGATGAGGTATCTTAAAAGAATTCCAGTCAAATTACTGTTAATATGTCTGCTATTGTCACTGCTGTCACATAGTGTTGTTATCTATCGTTTTTTTGCTGATGGCACTCTTTTCACTGGTAAAGGGGACGGGCTTGCTCAAATGATTCCCTTTCAGATGTATTTGTATGAACAATTTTCACAGTTCAATTTTTTTTATGATATGGGATTTGGTATCGGTGGTGACTTTTTCAGAAGTCTTGCCTATTATTATGCCACTTCTCCTATCTCATATATTTATTTCATCATTGTTTATGTGCTAGATCTGTTTTTACCGCTGAAAACACAGTCAGTAGATTTCTGGGCGGTGAATCAACTGACTGTCTCCATCGTCAAATTGACTGCCATCATCTATGTCATGTATCGGATGCTGCGCTACTTCGGGATTAACCGTTATGCCAGTATGACTGGAGCTATGCTGTACAGTTATTCAACAGTCTATTTTTTCTTCACGTTCACATGGAGCTTTTTCAGTGATGTCATGCTCTATTTACCGCTCACTATTTTAGGAATGGAACGTTTTTTCCATGAGAAGAAAATCGGGCTGTTTATCGTCGGCATTGCCCTCACACTGCACTCTAATTTTTACTTCAGTTATTATGAATTTATCTTTGTGTCATTCTATTTCTTTTACCGGATAATCTATCAAAAGCGTACTGATATCGTCCCTACTATGACCAAAGTCTATGTGCTGGTGTCAGCGGCTGTCATTGCACTCATGATTGCGGCAGTCGGTTTTTCAACAGGTGTAACCAGTTATTTGATGAACGACCGGACACTGCCTCCCCTTTCAATCAAGCCATTCATAGATTTTATCATTCATTACAATCTGTTCTATGATGGTTATTATGTCGTCATCCCGCTGCTCACTGTGATGGCGTTAACTACGTTCAAGCTGTACCGGAATTATACATTCAGATTGTTTGCGGTCATTTCATGCATTTTCTTAGCAGGTTCATTATCACCGCTGTTTGACAGTTTCTTCAATGGATTTTCAATCGATCAGCGCCGCTGGGTATATTTACTCGTCTTCTCAGCAGCAGCTGTCTCTGCTGTATACTTGCAGCATGTGATGACTCTGACTAAGAAAGACCTGTTGATTTCATTAATACCAGTCGCTTTGATTTATCCGTTGTCCATTATTGGAACAGGTAAGTGGCTGACGTGGCTCGTATTCATCCCTGTCATTATCATTTTATTGTTTGTCGTCAGGCGTCTTCAAACTAATCTTGCTTATGTGTTGCTGACAGCAGTCATCATATACAGTAACTTCTTCTTTGTTCACGACTATATCACGGAGCAGATGGATACACTCCATCCCGCAAACATCAGAAATATGGACTTTATACAGTCACATAACTATAACAGTGATGTCCAGCAGAAGATGATTGAAGCAGTGACAAAAGAATACCCGTCTGAACGGCTTGACTGGCAGACTTCTGCCACTCACAATACACCGATGTATCAGCACTTTAACGGTATTAAGCTGTACTCAAGTATTTTTGATAAAGACATCTATCAGTTTTACGACAAAGAATTGAATATCACTATGAGTACTGATAGCAATAGTATTTATTACCAGCTCGGAGAACGTGCCAATCTGTATGCGTTATTCAACGTCAATCATTCTCTGCGTACTACCAATCTTGCGACGCTGCCTTATGGCTTCACTGTGAAAGACCAGCAGACAGATGGAGACCATACATTGACGATGTACGAAAACAGCAATAAGCTGCCCGTCGTCAGAGTAACCAACGAAATATATTCACCTGATGCCCTTCATACTCCTATTGACCGTGAACATGCCATGCTGTCTGGTGTTGTACTGGAAGATGTACAGCCGACATCTCAGCTGACGCATCAACCTAACTTATTGGATCGTGCACATGTTCAGTATAACCATGCGACGATGAACGGCACGGAACTAGTCGTTGAGCAGGATCAAGGCGGGCTGACGATGACGCTTGATACTGAAACGGTGAAACGCTACCGTGACTTCTATATAGATGCTAGTATTGAGCTGCTCAGTCCAAGTAAATACCATTATGTCTGGTTCAATGAAATGTATCAGTCAAGAAAGCCGCTGGATGATGATTACCGGCGATTCAATCCAAGAATTACAATGAAAGTCAAAGCGGATAGTGCGATTCAATTAAAGCTGATGCAGGGTCAATACCGTGTGACTATTAACGGGATATACGGTGAGGACTACAGCACACTCGAGCGTGCAGCCGCAGAACCGTCAAATCACCAGCTGAAGCAGCAAAGAAACAAGCTGATTGTCAATCTGGATGACCATGACAGCGGTTATGCTGTCATACCTACTCCTTATTTGACAGGGATGCGTGCTAAAGTAGATGGCAAATCAGCTGATGTCATGGAAGGTAACTATTTGATGACTGCGGTCAAAGTACCCGCTAGTGCAGAGGAAATCAGCCTCCAGTATACGCCGCCGTGGTTCCATGTCATGCAGCTGATCAGTATTATCGGAATGATCTTAGCTGTATGGTTTTCAAGAAAACTGTTCTTGAGACAATGGTTCAAACATGAGCAGCAAGCAGTGTCCATGCGAAATGATATTGATTATCTTGAACCTGAGCAGATGCTTGACGAAACTCATCAAAATTAACAGAACCAGCACTGCTGGTTCTTTATCTTTCAACAAAAAAGACAGCCCTTGATTTAACAAGGGCTGTCTTTTGCACCATATGCTTTTATTAGCGAATTTCTTTAATACGAGCCGCTTTACCGCGAAGGCTGCGTAAGTAGTAAAGTTTCGCACGACGTACTTTACCACGACGTAATACTTCTAACTTCTCGATTTTTGGAGTGTGTACTGGGAAAGTACGTTCTACACCCACACCGTAAGAGATCTTACGAACCGTGAAAGTTTCAGAGATACCGCCGCCACGACGTTTGATAACAACACCTTCGTATAACTGAACACGTTCGCGAGTTCCCTCTACGATACGTACGTGTACACGTACTGTGTCACCAGGACGGAATGATGGTAGGTCTGTACGCAATTGGTCTTTAGTAATTGCATCGATTAATTGGTTATTCATATTTTCTTCTCCTTCTGCCTATGTTCTTAAATCGTTTAATTCAGCGGACCATAGTGATTGTTGTGTTTTCACACTTTTAATATCATACCACATTATATATTGGCTATCAACATATAATATTAACTTTCTTCATAACCTAATGTCATTAAAAATTTGAGATCTTTTTCAGTGAGCGGATAGTCCTCCAGCAGATCCGGCCGGCGTTCCCATGTCCGTTTCAGCGACTGTTCATGACGCCACTGTTCGATGCGCTGATGATTTCCACTCATCAGAACGTCCGGCACCGTCATCCCTTCGTAGTCGAACGGTCTAGTATAGTGCGGGTGTTCGAGCAGTCCTGATGAAAATGAATCTTCTTCATGTGACACCTGGTTGCCAAGGACATCTGGAATCAGTCTGACAATCGCATCAGTCATTGTCATCGCAGCAAGTTCACCACCGGTCAGCACGAAGTCACCCAGCGAAATCTCGTCAGTCACCAGTTCTGTACGAATGCGTTCATCGTAACCTTCGTAATGCCCGCAGATGAATACGATATGTTCTGCTTGTGCCAGTTCTTCTGCCTTCTGCTGATTGAACGGTCTGCCTTGCGGGCACATGAGGACGACGCGTGTCTGTTCGGTCGTCTCTAGTGCCTTCATCGCATTGAAGATAGGTTCCGGCTTCAGCACCATCCCCTGTCCGCCGCCGTATGGATAGTCATCCACCTGTGCGTGTTTATTAAAGGCATAATCCCGAAAATTCACAGTGTTCAACGTAACAATACCTTTATCTTGAGACCGCTTCATAATGGAATGGTTCAATGTGTCAAACATCTCAGGAAACAGCGTCAAATAATCAATTCTCACGATAACAAGCCGTCCATCGCTTCGATTTCAATCGTCTTGTTGTCGATATCCACTGTTTTTACGACATCTTCAATGTAAGGGATCAAATGTTCCTTACTACCTTTGACGACCCATACATCGTTGGCACCTGTTTCAATAATATCAGTGACGCGGCCGATGGGCTCACCGTCATTGAATACCGTGCAGCCGATAATATCATGATAGTAGTATTCATGTTCAGCAAGTTCAATCTCCACCTGCTCAATCTCCTGGAAGACATCTGCCCCTTTGTACTTCTCGACTAAATTAATATTTTCAAGCCCCTCAAACTGCAGCAGATGAAAGTTCTTATGGACGCGGTACGTTTTGATCTTCACTATATTTTCTTCCGTGCCGGACTGAATCAACAGTTCATTTCCCGGCTGAAAGCGTTCAGCAGTAAAATCTGATTGTGATAATACTTTGACTTCCCCTTTGATGCCATGCATATTGACGATTTTGCCGACATTGACTTTCATCCTATAACCTCCTATTAAAAAAAGGGCACCGCACGGGCACCCTTAATCAATTTCTACAAACACTCTTTTGCCATTCTCGCTGCGATTGGCTGCCAGAGTCCGAATCGCTTTCGCAATACGTCCCTGCCTGCCGATCACCTTGCCTGTATCATCAGGGTGTACACTCAAATAATACGTCACACTATTAGGATGTTCTTCCTTTGAAATGTGAATTTCTTCAGGAAAATCGACGAGTGGTTCAATGATAGTTTGTAATAATTTTTCCATTATTACTTCGCGATTTTAGAGTTATGGAATTTCTCCATAATTCCTTGCGTAGATAAAATGTTACGTACAGTATCAGTTGGTTTTGCACCATCAGCCAACCATTTTAAAGCTAATTCTTCATCAACTTTGATTTCTGCTGCCGGTTTCGCAACTGGATTGTAAGTTCCGATTGCTTCGATGATACGTCCGTCACGAGGCGCGCGAGCGTCTGCAACTACGATACGGTAGAACGGGTTTCTTTTTGAACCCATACGTGTTAAACGAATTTTAACTGCCATAATAATATCTCTCCATTTCATTTCTTAATCTCAAGTACATACTATAACAGGATATTTAATGTCTGTAAAGTGTTTTTTCTTTACATCTTAACCGTTAAAGAAATGTGACAGAAATTCAAACGTTGCCACCCGCCATGCAACCCATTAGAAAAACGACCCTAATCCTGTTATCTTAAAAATAACAGGAATTGATTTATTTTGACAGCGAAGGAGGAATGATACTTGGACAAACCGCTGAAATGGAAAGGGTGGGTGATAACATGTTTGACGCTCGTCATTATTCTCATGATCTCTTCAGTCACTGTCATCGGCTACCGGGTAAGCAGTGTCTATACACATCTGACCGATCCAGCTCAGACAGTGGCAGCTGATCAGACTTATCTGAACAGTGTCGGCTTCGATAAGGAAGAATTTTTAAGCCGCTATGACAATAGGACAGTGACATTGAACTCCTCTGAATATGACCATACCTTTGACGGTCACTTATTCTCACCGAAAACCAGCTCTAAAGGAACCGTTGTCATGGCACATGGTCTAGGCGGATCAAAGCAATCTGTCTATCCAGTGGCAGCCTTGTTTCTTGATATGGGTTACGCCGTTTTTGCTATTGACCTGCCGAATGCCGGATCAAGCACTAGTAGGTTGAATACATTTGGTGTACGAGAGAGCTATGACGTTCTTGATGCTGTTCGTTATATATCAGAAAAGAGCGATAAGGCGCTTATATTATGGGGAATGTCTTATGGCGGTGCAGCGGCGGCCATTGCCGCAGGAAGAGACGATAGTGACATTGACTACCTTATTCTTGATTCTCCGCTCGGTGACCCTGAATACATGATTGACAAAGGACTCGACTTTATTGAGCAGTCCTCTCCTGTCTCACCGGAACTACTGAAACGTGCAAGTGATTTGTATACAACAGGGCGCTACGGATTTTCCATTAAATCGATGAATGCAGCAGCATGGCTCAGCCAATCTTCAATACCTGTGCTCGTTTTATCATCAGATAGTGATGAGGTCACACCACTGTTCATGGCTGAAGCATTGTATAATGCTTCCCATCATCAAGACAGCAGACTTATCAAATTTCATGACGTCTCACATGCCATGATGTATTATGAAGAGCCAAAACAGTATACCCAAGCCATCAATCAATTTCTGAACTAAAATAAGCGCCCGAGAATTCGGCGCTTATTATTCGTTCGGATGGTTCTCTCAATCCGATATTTTCTATGAACGGTTTCTTTCCTTAACATGATTCAAGAAGAAGCCGGCAGTGTTTTGATAAAGAAAAGCAGCACCACTGTCTGTAGAAACAGCATGACACAAAGCCCTATCCGCACATATAAATGATCAACCATGTAGATTGAAAATCCGACGACGATGTAGACACTGATCAACAGTTCTATTTTCTTTCGCATCGTATAACCGCGGTACAATCTGAAGTCTTCCACATAAGACTGGTAGGCCTTCGTCTGAATAAGCCAGTCATGAAACCGGGTGGAGCTTCTGGCAAAACACAAAGCAGCCAGCAGAAGAAAAGGCGTGGTCGGCAATAGCGGCATGACAACGCCGATAAACCCGAGAACAGTGCTGATAGTCCCTATGATCAATAGAATCATCCTCATCTCCTGCATTCCTCCTTTTTCTTCATTTTAACATGTCATTATGCGGGAAGCCTTAAAAAAATACACCTAATACTTTAGGTGTACTTAAAAATTATTTCTGACGGAAGTAATCATCTACAATCGGTTTGACCTGCTCGCCGTATAATTTAATGGCTTTCATCGTTTTGTGATGCGGCATTGACCCCATCGGCAGATGAATCATGAAGCGGTCTAGTCCCAATCCTTCTACAGTCGCGATGATTTTTTGTGCAACACGTTCCGGCCCCCCGACATAAAGCGCCCCGCGTTCAATTTCATGCATATAAGCTTCCTCTGAATAAGGAGCCCAGCCGCGTTCTTTCGCAAGAATGTTATGACTCGCAGCCGTCGGTGGATAATACTCACGGAATGCTTCTTCATCTGTTTCAGCGATGTAACCCCATGAATGTGTTGCAATCTTCAGTTCACTTTTATCGACACCACTACTCTCTGCAGCTGCTTTGTAGACCGCAATATTTTGACGGAAACGAAGCGGGCTGCCACCAATGATGGCATAAGTAATCGGTAATCCAAGTGCACCCGCTCGGTAAGACGATTCAGGCGTCCCACCTGTTGCGAGATATATCGGCAGCTTCTCTTGCACTGCTCTCGGATAAATCCCTTTGTTGTCTATCGGCTGACGCGTAGAACCAGACCAGCTTACGGTCTCATGGTCGTTGATTTCCATCAATAGATTCAATTTTTCTTCATATAATAATTCGTAATCATGGAGGTCATACCCGAACAATGGAAACGACTCAATAAACGAGCCGCGACCCGCCATAATCTCTGCTCGGCCGTTGGATAACGCATCGAGCGTCGCGAACCTTTGATACACACGGACCGGGTCATCAGAAGACAATACCGTCACAGCAGAAGACAGCCGGATGTGATTGGTCTGAGTCGCAGC